>OIYG01000151.1_pt1 | contig 77011 bp, 75 predicted proteins | sample 1587861 | NCBI WGS metagenome assembly OIYG01 (sample SAMN03283272) | human gut metagenome | biome: human-associated habitat; material: feces | host: Homo sapiens | place: Peru | collected 2012
TATTAAATAAATATAGAGATGAAGAAGAATATTTTAACTTATTATTTTCTTATATAATTTCATTGAAAGAAGAAAATGCTAAATTGATTGATAAATTAAATGACTTTGGAATTTAAGAAGTAGCTAATACTTCTTTTTCTTTTATCTTGACTAATATATAAAATTAACCTAGTATAAACAATAAAAGAGGTGTTTTTATGAAAACAAAAGAAGACTTTAAAAAAGAATATAAAAATCACAAAATAGAAAACAAATTATTAAAAGAAATTAATTCAAAAGAAGATTTAGAAGTAATTTTTGAACTAGAAAAGTATGAGATTGTTGATTGTAAAAATGTATGCAGTAAAGAAAAAAAGGCTAATTATATTCAATCATTATTATCTAGGATAGAAAATGTCTTTTCATTTTTCATAGGCTATTATAATCAATATGAAATTTATGGGGAAGATAATGAAATATTAGATGAGTATATTAAAACATTAAAGACTCAAGAGACTTTCTTTGATTTATTAGGATCTTCAGTAACAGAAGAAAATTATAAAGAGATAGCAAAATTAGTTGATTATTCAGTTAAATGTTTCAACTATATAATTGATTATTATGATGATATTAGACAGCGTCTTGAATATTCATACCAAGGAATATCTTATATAGGAATAAAAGAAGACACAAGAGATGCCTATACTGAGTTTATGACATTGGAACTACAAAGCATAGTAAATACAAAAAACCTAGAAAAAGTAAAAAAAATATGATATAATTAAACGTGTTTGTTATATGGGTGGTGATGTTATGAATAATGATCTTGCGAATACTATTCGTAGTAGAGTAGATATTGTAGATATTATTGGAGAACGTATACCATTAACTGCCCGAGGAAAAAACTTTTTTGGAGTCTGTCCATTTCATGACGACTCAAACCCATCATTATCTGTATCAAGAGAAAAACAAATATATACATGCTTTTCTTGTCATGCTACAGGTAATGTTTTTACTTTTTTAATGAACTATGAACATATCGATTTTAGAGAAGCTCTAAAATACCTAGGTGATAGAGTAGGTATAGATACTGGAAATATTCATATCAAACAAAAAACAAATAAATTCGATAAATTATATGCAGCGTACAACTTATCATTAAAATATTTTCAAAATAACTTAAATAGTACATATGGAAAAGAAGCAAAAAAGTATCTATTAAATAGAAAAATAGATGAAAATATAATAAAAGAATTTGAAATAGGTTTATCCCTTGACACAAGAAATGATTTAACTAAACTACTTACAAGTAAAGAATATGACCTAGTAACATTAAATAGAATAGGTTTGTCAAGTGATGATCATGATATATATAATGATAGAATCATGTTTCCACTTTATGATGTATCAGGAAAATGTGTAGGATTTAGTGGAAGAATTTATAAAAACAATGGTCAAAACAAATATCTAAATACCAAAGAAACAGATATCTTTAAAAAAGGAGAAATGTTATATCATTACCACATAGCTAAAGAAGAATGCCGTCTAAAAAAATCGGTAATAGTAATGGAAGGTTTCATGGATGTCATAAGAGCAAGTTCAATTGGTATAAAAAATACTGTTGCTCTAATGGGAACAGCACTAACAAAAGAACAAATAAACCTTATTAAAAGACTATCTAATAATATAATACTATGTCTTGACGGAGATGACCCAGGTCAACATGCAACTCTAAATATTGGAGAAATGTTATTAGATAAAGGAATAGAAGTAAAAGTTATTAAGCTTCCTAATCCAGATGACCCAGACACATTTATATTAAATAATGGTAGTGAAAGGTTCATTAATCTTATAGAATCAGCACAAAACTTCTCTGATTATAAAATGAACAGCCTAAAAGAACATGTTAATTTTAAAAGTGATGAGGAAAAGGCAGACTACATTAATAAAGTAATTGAAGAAACAGCAAAATTAGAAGACCCAATTAGAAGAGAAGTTATATTAAAAAGACTTGCAAAAGAGTTCGATATAGGTTATAATACACTGGAAATGCGTATAAATAGTCTTCTGAAGAAAGAAACTAAACCAAAAGAGGTATTTATACAAAAAAGGACTACTGAAAAAAAAGATAAGTATGTAAAAGCTTATGAACAAATAATATATTTTATGCTTAATAATGATTGGGTAATAACAAGGGTAGAGAAAGAAAGAATAATTTTTCCTACTGAAGTAATGCGAACTACTTGTAGTGAGATAATATACTATTATAAAAAGTATGGAAATATAAATGTTGCAGACTTTTACACTTATATTCAAGATAAAGAAGACATTCTAAAATTCTTAAATAATATTTTAGCTGGCAATTATCTAGAAAACACCACAGTTGAAGAGTTAGTTCTATATTTCAATGTCACAAGAGAATACATTGAACATCAAGAAATAAGAAGACTCACAAATTTAATGAAAAAAGAAGTGGACCCTCTAGAACAAGCCAAAATATCAGAAAAGATTAGAAAGTTAAGGTTAGGAGATAGTTAGAGTATGGTTGGAGAAATAAAAACATTAGAAGAAAGAAAAGAAAAGTTAATTGCTCTTGGTAAAAAACAAGGATATGTAACATATGAACAATTAGCAGACCAATTAAAAGGCCTTGAAGTTGATAGTGACTCATTAGATGAGTTATATAATGCTTTGGTAGAAGCAAACATTGAAATTGTATCAGAAGATGGTAGTGATGATGCATCAGCTGAAGAAATAACACAAGACATGTCAGTTGAAAACTTAACTTTATCAAAAGATGTAAAAATAAACGATCCAGTTAGAATGTACTTAAAAGAGATAGGTCGTATTAACTTACTTACATCTGATGAAGAGTTTGAATATGCTCAAAGAGCAGTTGAAGGTGATGAAGAAGCAAAGAAAATTCTTGCTGAATCAAATTTACGTCTTGTTGTTAGTATCGCAAAAAGATATGTTGGACGTGGAATGTTATTCTTAGACTTAATCCAAGAAGGAAACATTGGTTTAATGAAAGCTGTAGAAAAGTTTGACCCAACAAAAGGTTACAAATTTTCAACTTATGCAACATGGTGGATAAGACAAGCCATTACTCGTGCTATTGCTGATCAAGCAAGAACAATCCGTGTACCAGTTCATATGGTAGAAACAATCAATAAACTAGCAAGAGTACAACGTCAATTAACACAAGAATTAAATAGAGAACCAACAGATGAAGAAATTGCAAAGAAACTTGGAATTACAATAGAAAAAGTAAGAGAAGTATATAAAATTAGTCAAGACCCAGTATCATTAGAAACACCAATAGGTGAAGAAGATGATTCACATTTAGGAGATTTCATAAGAGATGAAAAAACTATGGGGCCAGAAGAATATGCAACAATTGAAATGCTAAAAGAAGAATTAAGAAATGTTTTATCGACACTAACTGAAAGAGAAGAAAAAGTATTAAGATTACGTTTTGGTCTTGATGATGGACAATGTAGAACACTAGAAGAAGTAGGTCAAATATTTGGAGTTACAAGAGAAAGAATTCGTCAAATAGAAGCTAAAGCACTAAGAAAATTAAGACATCCATCACGTTCTCGCAAACTTAAGGATTTCCTAACAGACTAATGAAAATTAATGCAAGACTTAAAAAAATAGGAGATTTAGTAGAAGCTAACTCCTTTTGTTTGGATGTTGGCTGTGATCACGCATTATTAGATATTTATCTAATTCATAGAGATAAAAATATAAAAACAATTGCCAGTGATATCGCAGCTGGACCTCTAGACCAAGCCAAAAAAAATATAAAAAGAGAACATTTAGAAGATGTCATCGAAACAAGACTAGGACCAGGACTTAGTACATACACACAAGAAGTAAATACAATTATTATTTCTGGAATGGGCGGAAGAAATATAATTGGAATATGTAAAGACAACTTAAACATATTAAAAAAAATAAACACGCTTATAATAAGCCCAAATAATTATCAAGAAGATGTCAAAAAATACTTATGTAAACATGGTTTTTATATTTCAAATGAAGAATTTGTAAAAGATAAGAAATTTATTTATCAAATAATTATTCTAAAAAGAGGGAAAAAGAAATATACAAAAAAAGAATATTTCTTTGGACCAATATTCTTAGAAAAAAAAGGACCATTGTTTAGAGAATACTATGATAGGGAGCTAAAAACACGCGAAATATTGATTAGTATGCTTCCTAATAACTATAGATTAAAAAAATATAAATTAAAAAAAGAAATCAAAATGATTAAAAATGAGATAGAAGACTAGAAATTAGTCTTTTTTTGTTTTATAATTAACTTACTGAGGTGTAAGATGAAAAGAATAGTAGTACTAATATTAAGTATCTTTACTTTATTTACATTCACAAATGTATATGCTAAAGATACAGTATATTCATTAAATAAATATAATAAGGAAACATTTAAAAATATAGAAAAAAGTTATAATTCAAAAAATGAAACAGATGGATATATAATAGCTGGATCATATGAATTAAATGAAGAGAGTAAAGAAGAAACAATAAACGAAAAAGTAATAATAGTAAAATATAATAAAACAGGTAATGTATTATGGACATATACAGATGATAAAGCAACAGAAGAAATATCAAATACATTAGGATACACATATGATGAAAATGGTAAAATTAATGGTTACTTTTATACAAGTACAAAAACAACAGAAGAAAATAAAAGAAATGTTATAGTAAAATTAAATTTAAAAGGAAAATTAGTAGAAGAAAAGACATCTTCATTAGAAGAAGATAAAGAAATAATAAAGTTAATCCCAACATTTAATAATGAAGCAAAATGTGATGGATATATAGGAATAGCAAATAGTGCAGATAAAGCATCACTTATAAAATATGATAGAGATTTTAATTTAGTATGGACAAAAGATTATGAAGAAGATGCTAACTATAAAGATATAGAAATTATAAATACCAATGGTGAAGAATCAGGTATTGTTACATTAATAGAACTAAAAACAGAAAACAAACAAGTAAAACTTATAAAAAATGATCTAGAAGGAAATCCTGAAAAAATAATAAAAGAAGACTTCGAACAAACAGATAATCCAAAATTAGAAAAATCAGATAACGGTTTTATAGTATATGGTTATACCAGTCAACTAAAATTAAGTAATAATAAAACAACAAGTTATTATTTAGTTAACTTCAATCAAGAAGGCGAAGAAACAAATGAAACAGTAGGGAATACGCCAATAAATATTGAAAAAGCACTAAAACTTGTTCCTGTAGTAAAAGAAAATAAATTAGAAAAATACTTGTTGCTATATACAAATGATCTTGATTCAAGTATAGAAGTTATAGAGATTAATAATCAAGGAATAGAAACAAAAAAAATAAAAAAGATTAATAATGAATACTACAATATTTTAAACTTTGCATCAGAAGGTGAAACATTATATATTATTGGTCAAATAAAATGTCCAGAAGAAGATAATTGTGACTATAATGATAATTCACTACTAATAATAAGCGATGAAGATAAGGTTATAGAAGTAAAAGAAAGTGATAATACAAATATTATAATCATATCATCCATCTTTATAGGATTAATAGTACTCTTAATAATATTAAAAAAATCAAAAAAAAGAACCAATAAAAAGAGAAGCAAAAATTAATTGCTTCTTTTTATATGTTTAGAAAAAATAGCTCCAAGACAACAACTACAAAATATAATTAAATAATAAATTATAAGTCTGATACTAATTGTATTAAATATTAAACTACATATAAAAAATGGAATAATAAACATAAGTGAATATCTAGAACCAGTAACATAGCCTTTAGTCTTATAACTATCCCCAACTATAAAACTACATACAAATAAACTAACAATTAAAGAAAATAACTTAAAAAAATTAAATATCTGTAAATTTATAATATCAAAATAATAGAAAATACTAAAAATACTAACAAATAAAACTACAGATAAAATATTAATTAAATATAATTTTAAATATTTCATAACCACCTCAATAAATAAATATGTAAAGTATAAAATAAATATTCTTGGTTATTATAATATTGGGTGAGTAAAATGGAATATTTAATTATTCTTTTCAGATCAACATTATTTTATCTACTTATAAATTTGTTTTATAGATTAATGGGTAAAAGGGAAATTGGTGAATTATCAATAATGGACTTTATAGTATCAATATTCATTGCTGAAGTTGCAGGTATTTCTATAGAAAACTATAATGATAGTATATTTCGTTCCTTAATACCTATCATTGTCCTAGTGCTACTTCAAGTAATATTCTCCTACATCACACTAAAAAATAATAAATTTAGAGAAATTGTAGACGGAAAACCATCTGTAATAATAAAAGAAGGAAAAATTAATTTTGAAGAAATGCTTAAACAAAGATATAACCTAGATGACTTATTAACTCAACTAAGAGAAAAATCTGTTAAATCAATAGCAGATGTAGATTATGCAATATTAGAAACAAGTGGTAAACTATCAGTTTTCGCAAAAGATGAAAAAAATAAAGATTACCCACTCGCAATAATATTAGATGGAAAAATAGAAGAAGATGTTCTAAAAGAAATAAATAAAAATACATTCTGGTTAGAAGACCAACTAGAAGAACAAAAAATTTCGCTAGACGAAGTATTCTACGCATTTTATAAAGATAAAGATTTATATATAATTGAAAAATCAAAGATAAAGTGACAATATTCCCTATATAATATTTGTAATATTATCTTGGTGATAAAATGAAAAAAACTATATTAATATTATTATCAATATTTCTATTATTATCAATGAATCAAAAAAAAGAAGAAAGACAAAAAGAATCTATAGAAACAAGAGCTATTTTTATAAGTTACATTGAATTAAGTAAATATATAAAAGGAAAAGATTATGAAACAAGTAAGAACAATATTAAAAATATGATTAATAATATTGAAGAATTAAAATGTAACACAATAATATTACAAATAAGATCTGGATCAGATGCAATTTATAAATCAAATATATATCCTACTAGTATGCACATAGTTGAAAATGAAGGAGATGAATACTATGACGTTTTAAACTACTTTATAAATATTTCTCATAAAAAGAAAATAAAAGTAATTGCTTGGATTAATCCATATAGAATAAGAACAACAGAAGATACAAAAACAATATCAGAAAAAAATCCAGCATATAAATATCTAAATACAGATATTGTCTACATAAACAAAGGAATATATTATAATCCATCAAAAAAAGAAACAGAAAATTTAATAATAGAAGGTGTAAAAGAAGTATTAGAATACAAAATAGATGGCTTACTATTTGATGATTATTTCTATCCAGATACAAAAATAGATGAAAAAGACTATCAAGAATATATAAAAGCTAATGGTTTTATAGAACCTGATAAATATAGATTAAACATAGTAAATGAAACAATAAGAAAAGTTCATAAAGAGTGTTCTAATAAAAATATAGAATTTGGTATATCCCCAGACGGTAATATTGAAAATAATTATAATAAAAATTATGCAGATGTTAAAACTTGGTTGAAAGAAAATGACTATATTGATTTTATTATGCCTCAAATATATTATGGATTTTATAATAGTACAAGAGCATATACAAAAGCTATTCATGAATGGGAGTCCCTAATAGAAAATGAAGATATTGATTACTATATAGCTCTTGCATTTTATAAAGTAGGTAAAGAAGACAAATATGCAAAAAATGGCTTTAATGAATGGGTAGAAAGCAATAACATTATAATGAAAGAAATAATATTATCAAGAAACTTAAAAAACTATAAAGGATTTAGTCTATTTAGATATGATAATATTTTTGACAGTGATACATATTCAAGTACTAGTATAAAAGAAATTGAAAACCTAAAAAAAATATTAAAATAGTTTTCCTATTATAAACTAGTTTGATATAATTGAGTAGAAGGTAGTGATAAAATGAAAAACAATAAAGGATTTACTCTAGTAGAAATACTAGCAATGCTATTAGTACTAGGAATAATAGTAGCTATTACAATACCAAACATAACGGGTATTTTAAGTGGTCAAAAAGAAAATGTTTATATAGAAGATGCAAAGAAATTGGTAAATGATGCTAAGACTCAAATGACAATTGATTCAAAAATAAAAAAGCCTCTATATAGTAATCAATGTGTTATATTTACACTTGACTATTTAGATAAGAATGAAGATATTGTAACAGGAGCAGCTAATGGTACATATTCAAGAACAATGTCAGTTGTTGTTGTATCTAAAAATGGTAAACAATATGACTATAGAGTAAGACTAGTTGAAGATAATGATGGTGAGTACTATGGCTTTAATGATGTAACATTAAATGCCTTAGAATCAGGTAGAGCTAAAAATACTTTAGAAAATATAACGTCCAATGAACTTGTAGATTTTAAGGATAAAAAAACCACAACAGAAGCACAAAGTACAATGGGAACAACTATAATATGTGGATGTCAACCAGGAAACTTAATAGACTTTTATGGATAGAAAAAATATGTAAAGTAGTAAAAAAAATATTGATTATTAAAATCAGAAATGCTATATTTATAATGTAATAATAAGATAAGAAAGAGAGTGAAAAAAATGAAGAAAAATTTAAAAAGTGCTGGATTTACATTAATCGAGTTACTAGCAGTTATTACAATTATGGGTATTTTAATGATGGTAGCAATTCCATCAGTATCACGTACAATTGAAAATTCAAGACGTGATACATTTGCAGATCTTGCAAAACAATATATTAATACAGTTAGAAACGCAGTATTAGCAGATGAATTAACTTGTGGTACAGGAGCAAACGCACAAAGCGTTGGAGCTACACCAGACGGATTATACTATTACAGAATTGATACTACAGCTCAAGCAACAAAAGACTTAATGGAATCAGGTGGAAAATCATCTTGGTCAAATGCAGAAATTCAAGGATATGTAGCATGGTATAAAAAGACAACACAAGCTACAGCAAGTGCGAATGGTAAAACACAAACAACATATGCAACATTATTAGTAGATGCTGGAGAACATGGTTTAGATCAATTTACATTAGAAACTGCCATTTCAAGATCAAAAGTTACAACAGCTGCAACAGGTACAAAATTTGCAGGTGCAAAGACAGCTGTACCAGCAGCTAATAAGTTTGACTCAGCAGTTACAGATACAGTTACTCCAGTAGAATGTACATTAAAGTAATTTAATATCCAAAAAAGGCTTCTTTGAAGTCTTTTTGAATATTTATCATATAATGTTGATATACAATACAATTGATAAATTACTTTTTTAGAAAGAACGATTTTTAATCGTTCTTTTATAATGCCTTGAACAGAGATGTCTAAGTATGAAATAACTATATTATCTGTAGCTAAAATTGCATCTTTTTAGACATTTATCTAAATTTTATGTTTCTTCTATAATTCTTTTGCTTATATCTTATTTAAAAAACACATTATTTAAAATGTTTGAAATTGAATGCAATACCATTGCTTCAAACTTATTAAAGAATTAATTAATCATTAATAATATTAAAAAGTAGTCTTAGATTTCTTACAATTCATAAATCATGATAGAGTATAATTAGTTAAAATATTATGGAAATAATTTCAATTAACTACATATTTATCTATTTTAGAAATATAAACATCAACTATTTAAAAGTGAAAATGCTATAATAGAAGTATAAGGAAAATGGAATAAGTCTTAATATGTGCATATCCATCAGTCACCCTAATAGATTTTTATGGCTAGAGAAAAATATGTAAAGTATTAAAAAATATTGACTATTAAAATCAGAAATGTTATATCTATAATGTAATAATAAGATAGGAAAGAGAGCGAAATAAATGAAGAAAAATTTAAAAAGTGCTGGATTTACATTAATCGAGTTACTAGCAGTTATTACAATTATGGGTATTTTAATGATGGTAGCAATTCCATCAGTATCACGTACAATTGAAAATTCAAGACGTGATACATTTGCAGATCTTGCAAAACAATATATTAATACAGTTAGAAACGCAGTATTAGCAGATGAATTAACTTGTGGTACAGGAGCAAACGCACAAAGCGTTGGAGCTACACCAGACGGATTATACTATTACAGAATTGATACTACAGCTCAAGCAACAAAAGACTTAATGGAATCAGGTGGAAAATCATCTTGGTCAAATGCAGAAATTCAAGGATATGTAGCATGGTATAAAAAGACAACACAAGCTACAGCAAGTGCGAATGGTAAAACACAAACAACATATGCAACATTATTAGTAGATGCTGGACAACACGGTTTAGATCGATTTACATTGGAAACTGACATTTCAAGATCAAAAGTTACAACAGCTGCAACAAAGACAAAATATGATTCTACAAAGCGTGACTCAAAGGGAGCATATAGTGTTATGCCAACATCTAATAAGTTTGATCCATCAGCTATATTAGCAAATGCAGTTTCACCAGTATCTTGTGGATTAAAGTAATTTAATATCCAAAAAAGGCTTCTTTGAAGTTTTTTTTCTTATAATACTTGTCACCATATAATTAAACTTGATATACTAATCCAGGAGATGATAAATATGCCAATACTTGGATGTCATGTAGGATTTAAAAAAGATACACAATTATTAGGAAGCCTGCAAGAAGCATTAAGCTATAATGCAGATACATTTATGTTTTATACAGGTGCTCCTCAAAATACAAAGAGAAATGTGATAGAAGATGGACTAACTCTACAAGCACTTAATCTTATGAAAGAAAAAAATATAGATTACTCTAAAGTAATTGTTCACGCACCATACATCATAAATTTATGTAATGAAAATAATTTTTCTTTTTCAGTAGCTTTCCTAACAGAAGAGATGAACAGATGCAATTTATTAGGAGTAAAATATATGGTACTTCATCCAGGAAGTCATGTAGGAACTGGAGAAGAAGCAGGCTTAAATAATATTGTTAAGGGACTAAACCTTGTATTTGAAAATTTAAAAGATAATAACAATGTAATAATACTTCTAGAAACGATGGCCGGAAAAGGTACAGAACTTGGTACTACAACAGAACAATTAAAATATATAATTGATAATATAAATGATAAAGAACACGTTGGAGTATGCCTTGATACATGTCATTTAAATGATGCAGGATATGATTTAAATAACTTTGATAATTACCTAGATTCATTTGATAAATTAATTGGAATAAATAAAATAGGATGTATACATGTAAATGATTCAAAAAATGATATATCTTCACATAAAGATAGACATGAAAATATAGGTCTTGGTACTATAGGGTTTGATACACTATTAAATATTATCTATAATAAACGTCTAGAAAACATACCTAAAATATTAGAAACACCATATATAGATAAAAAATATCCACCGTATAAATATGAAATAGAAATGATAAGAAAAAAAGAATTTAATAAAGACTTAATAGAAATAATAAAGAAGCAAAACTAAGCTTCTTTTTCTTTATAAATACTTTTGCTTATACTCAATATATAAACTAAGTAGTTCTTTATATAAAACAGGATTTAATTTATCTCTAATACTTTCAAATACTTTAATATTTTCATTAAGTAATTCATTATAATTATACATAATAAAATCATAAATAATTATAGCTTCATCATCACTATATTTAATATTTTTCATATCAGCAAACTTCTTTAAATCGTTTACTGTCAATTTATTTATGTTATTTCTAATAAGTTCTTTAATTTATATCACCTCTCAACAAAATATATGAAAATTTTTTTTAATTATGTGTTAAACTATTACTAGGTGAAAAAAATGTATAAAAACAAGAAGAATAAAAAAATAAATTTTGATAAAATAATTAGTTTTAGATTTACCATAATTTTAATATTAGTAGTTACTTTATTTGGAGTACTATTTATATCAGTAACAAATGTTATGTTAGTAAATAATAAAAAGTATAGCAAATCATTAAAAAAACTATCATATACAGAAATAACAGGTAGTAGTAGTCCTAGAGGAAGAATATATGATAGAAACCATAATATAATAGTTGATAATAAAGCCCTAAAAACAATTATATATAAAAAAGCTAAAGGTACAAAAAATATTGAAATGATAGAAACAGCTGCAATGGTCGCACCACATCTTGATCTAGATTATTCTAAACTAACAGATAGAGCCAAAAGAGAATACTACTATGCTAAGAATAAAGATGAATGTAACAAATTAGTAACAAGTAAAGAAATAGAAAAAGTAAATCAAAGAAAAATGACCCAAACCGAATTAGAGGAATTGAAACTTGCTCGAATTGATGAGGAAAAATTAAACTTTTCTGATGATGAAAAGAAAGTAGCTTATCTTTATTATTTAATGAATAAAGGTTATACCTATGAATCTAAAATTATAAAAAGTAATGTGACAGATGAAGAATATGCATATATTTCTGAACACAATGAAGATTTAAATGGATTTAATACTCAAATAGATTGGGAAAGAGTATATCCATATGGTGATGTATTTAGAACTCTTTTAGGAAATGTTTCAACATCAACTCAAGGACTTCCTGTAGAAGAAAAAGAATATTACTTAAAAAAAGGATATAGTTTAAATGATAGAGTAGGAACAAGTTATATTGAAAAACAATATGAAGAATATCTACATGGAGATAAAGCTGTATATGAAGTAGTCAATTCACATGAAACTAAATTAGTAAAAGAAGGATCTCGTGGTAAAGATATAGTTCTAAGTATAGATATAAATCTTCAACAAGCAATTGAACAAATCTTATCAGAAGAAATAAAGAAAGCTAAAACTGAACCAAATACTGATTATTATGATCATTCAAGCGTTATAATACAAGATCCATCAACTGGAGAAATTTTAGCTATGTCTAGTAAAAAATATGTAAACGGAGAAATAGTTGATAATACATCATCACTGTTAACATCACCGATAACCCCAGGTTCTGTAGTAAAAGGAGCATCAATGCTTGTAGGATATAATACGGGAGCCGTAAAAATTGGTGAAAAGATGCTAGATGAATGTGTAAAAGTTGCGGGAACTCCGAAAAAATGTTCATCAGTTAATAACTTAGGTGTAATTGATGATATAACAGCTCTTGCAAAAAGTAGTAACGTTTATCAGTTCAAAATTGCAATTCGTGTAAATGGACAAGAATACTATAGAGGAATGCGACTAAACTTTAATCAAAAAGCTTTTGATACCTATAGAGAAATGTATCATTCATTTGGATTAGGAGTAAAAACAGGAATAGATTTGCCAGTAGAAAGTTTAGGATATTCAGCAAAACAAGACATTGCAGCAGGAAACTTATTAGATTATGTAATGGGACAATATGAAACATACACTCCAATTCAACTTTCTCAATATATAACAACAATTGCTAATGGTGGTGAAAGATTACAACCACATCTTTTAAAAGAAGTTCATAAGTCAAGCAGCACAGAAGAAATTGGCCCTATAGAAAAAAAGACAGAGAAAAAAGTATTAAATAAAATTAATACAAAAGAAGAATATATGAACAGAGTAAAAGAAGGATTTATTGCCGTACTAAATAGTCCAGGAGGATATGGAGTAGGTTACATGTCAAAAGATATGAAACCAGCCGGTAAGACAGGAACTTCTCAAAGTTTTATTGATACAAACAATGACGGTATAATTGATACAGAAACAATTACCAGTTCCTTTGTAGGCTATGCTCCATATGATAAACCAAAAATGAGTATCATGGTAACGTCACCTGACTCATCACATCCAAATTCAAGTCATAATTATGCAAGTTTAGTAACATATCATATAACTCAAAAAATTTCTCAGAAATATACAGAATTATATGGGTAATATTTGACAAAATAAGAAAAAATTAATATTATAAAAAGTATTTTAGAAGTTAGGAGTACAAATGAAGTTTGAAGAGTGTAAAAAAATAAACATAAAAAAAATAATACTTAAATATTTGTTAATATTAGCAGTAATAATATTAGTTTTTTCTAGTATAACAATTTATCTGTTTGCTAAGGAAAATAGAAATACTAAAAAGATTCAAAATAAAAAAGCAGATGTAGTAGAAAAAGTCAAACCAGTAAAATCAATAGAACCATATTATAATGAATTACCAACTGTAAGAGAAAATTATAATAACCAAAATATAATGGCAAAAATTGAAATACCAAACATGAATATCAATAATTATGTAACAAGAACAGATAATAATAGTTATTATCTAAATTATAATCTTTATAATGTATATGATCAAATTGGAGCTCCATTTATAGACTACAGAAATACAGACCTTGTAAATGCAAAACAAATAAATATCTATGGACACAATACTCAAAATGAAGCAATTTATGATAAACTACCATTTGTTAATTTAGAAAAATATACAGACCAAGCAACATTTGAGGCAAATAAAACAATATATTTATATTTAGATGAAAAGAAAGTAGAGTATAAAATAATTGCAATTAAAATAGTAACAACAGACATAGAACATATGAAAGTTTCATTTAGTAGTGATAGTGACTTCAAAGAACATGCAGATAAATTACTATCTGATAGTTTATATAGAGATCAATCAGAAAAAGTTACAAAAAAAGATAAATTACTAGTTCTACAAATATGTCACTATGACCCAATGGGTTCATATTTATTAGTAATAGCAAAGGCAGTTAATGATTAGTAATAATTGAAAAATATTTGATTTTATATTATAATATAGCCATATTGGAGATGGTATTATGAAAAATCTAAAAGTTACATGGCCAACCGTATTAGCGTTTTTACTTATTGGAACACTTAACGCATGCCAAGATTATAAAATAAGTCATAAAACAAAAGAGTCTGAAAAGATAACTCTTAAGGTTGAAAACATCGAATTTGATAAAGTATTTCATAAAGCAACACCAGAAGAATCTGGAAAAACAAGAACAAAATAGCTAAATATTAATAAAAAGCACATATTATTATAAAAAAACTTTTGCAAATTATGAAAACTTTGATATAATACCTATAGACGTGTAAGGAGGGAAGGAAAATGGCTAAAGTAGGAAATAGACAATACAAAACATTAGTATGTAGTGAATGTAAAGAAGAAAACTACAGAGAAGAAAAAAATGTAAGAAACACAACAGAACGTCTTGAACTTAACAAATACTGTCCTAGATGTAGAAAACATACTACACACAAGGAAAAGAAATAAAAATAAAATAAGCTAATAACTTATTTTTTAATTTATTAGAGGTGAATTTATGATTAGTACAAATGATTTAAAAAATGGAATTACAATTGAATATGAAGGAAATATTTATGTTGTAATGGATACACAACATGTTAAACCTGGGAAGGGTGCTGCTATTGTTAAAGCAAAACTTAAAAATTTAAGAACAGGCGCTATCTTTGAACAAACATTTAATGCTGGTGTTAAAGTAGCAACTGCACGTATTGAAAAACAATTAATGCAATATCTATATAATATGAACGATATTTATTATTTCATGAATATGGATTCATATGAACAATTAGAGTTAAATGCATCTCAAATTGGAGATCAAGCAAAATTCCTTAAAGAAAACCTTGAAGTTTATATTACAAGCTATGAAGGAGAAATTTTAGGATTAGATTTACCAGATAAAGTTGAATTAGTTATTACTCACACAGAACCTGCTGTAAAGGGAAATACAACAACAAATGCCCAAAAAGATGCAGAATGTGAAACTGGATTAATGGTAAGAGTTCCATTATTCATTGAACAAGGTGAAACAATAATTATTTCTACAGCAGATGGAAAATACGTATCAAGAGCTTAATGCTCTTTTTCTTTTGTAAAGTAAAATGTTTTATATTTCAAAATAATATAAATATGTAGTATAATTAAAGAGAATGATAGGAGTAGTTACATATGGCAAAAAGAAAAAAGAAAAAATCAAAAAAGACCTCATCAATAGAAATAAGTATTGAATTATATGCAATCTTAATTATTTTCATAACAATCATTGGATTAGGAAAATTAGGACCAGTAGGTAAAATAATAACATCTTTTAGTTTGTTCCTAACAGGTTCAGCCTACATGTTGTTTTTAATATTAATGTTAGTGCTAGGAGTATATATTTTTATAAAGAAAGAATGGCCTGACTTCTTTACAACGAAAATGTTAGGACTATATTTATTTATAATAGGATTACTTACATTCATGCATTGGGATTTTATTTCCCAAAATAATGGAAATGCAAGTCTTATCTTTAGAGAAACACTAGATTGCTTAGTAAAAGGATTTAATTCAATTATGGCAACCGGAACAGTATCAGATATGGTATCAGTAGGTGGAGGAATTATTGGTGGAGTATTTGCCCTTATATTTTCAAAATTATTCTCACTTCTTGGTATGAAAATAGCAACAATTCTTTTTATTGTAGTCGGTTTATGTATGTTTACAGGCTTCTCAATTAGTGAATTCTTAAGTGAAAAAGTAACACTTGCTAAATCTCATAAGAAAGAAAATAAACAAGAAGAATCAGACTCTAGTAATCAGCCTATACATAAAGATATATTTGCTAATAAAAAAGTTAAGATTAGTAATGGAAATGAAATAGAGGAAGAACCAGAAAAACCAAAAATTAAAAGTATTGATGAATTAAAGAAAGTTAATATACAACCTCCAGAAGAACAAGCTGCTAATCAAATTCAAGAACCAGAAAAAGAAAAAGTGGATGTTACTAACCCACAATATAAATTGCCACCATTGGACTTATTAAATAAACCAAAAAACAATAATAATTCAATGGATAATGCTGCAATTGAAGCAAATATTGTAAAACTAGAAGAAGTATTAAAAAGTTTTAATGTAATTGCTAAAGTAGTAGAAGTACATATTGGACCAACAGTTGCTCAATATGAACTTGAAATTGCAAGTGGAACACGTGTAAATAAAATAACAACATTAAGTAGAGAAATAGCCTTAGCTTTATCAAAAAAAGATGTAAGAATAGAAGCCCCAATTCCTGGTAAAAGTACAGTAGGAGTTGAATTCGCAAATGATAAGCCTACTTCAGTAAGTTTCTATGAAATAATGAATAGTAAAGTTATGCAACAAAACCAAGATAAGAAGTTAATGGTTCCACTAGGTAAATCAATAATGGGAGATATTGGTGTTTGTGAAATAAATAAAATGCCTCATATGTTAATTGCAGGTACTACTGGTTCCGGTAAATCTGTTTGTGTTAATGGAATAATCTGTTCAATATTAATGAGAGCAAAACCAGATGAAGTAAAACTAGCTATGGTAGATCCAAAAGTGGTTGAATTATCAGTATATAATGGAGTACCACATCTTATGTGTCCAGTTGTATCTGACCCTAAAAAAGCTGCGGTGTTACTTGCAAAAATGGTAGCAGAAATGGAACATAGATATCAACAATTTAGTGAATCAGGAACTAAAAAAATTGAAGGATACAATGAATATGTAGAAAAATGGAATAAAAAGAATCCAGATGTTCAAAAGAAAAAAATGCCATATATAGTAATTATAATAGATGAGTTATCTGATCTTATGATGGTAGCAGCAAAAGAAGTTGAAGACTCAATTTTACGTATTACTCAAAAAGCTCGTGCTGCTGGAATTCATTTGATTGTAGCAACACAAAGACCATCAACTGAAGTAATCACAGGTTTAATTAAAGCAAACATTCCAAGTAGAATTGCCTTTGCCGTTGGATCAGGAATTGATTCCCGTACAATACTAGATCAAGTTGGTGCAGAAAAACTATTAGGAAAAGGAGATATGTTCTTCTTACCAATTGGAATGAACTCACCAATTCGTATTCAAGGTTCATTTATAACAGATGATGAAATACAAAAAATTATTGACTATACCGTAGAACAACAAAAAGCATCATATGAAGATACTTTTATGAATTTAGAAAAAGAAGAATCAAAAGATACTGGACTAGTTGATTCAGACCCAGTAGAAGTAGATAGTGAAGATTCATTATATGATGAGATAGTTAATTTTGTCATAAAAAATCAAAAAGCATCAGCATCTCTTCTACAAAGAAAATTCAAAATTGGCTACAATAAAGCTGCAACAATGATGGATGAGTTAGAAGAAAATGGTATTATTGGACCACCTACAGGTAATTCAAAACCAAGAGAAGTCTTAGTTCAATTTAGTGAATCAGAAGATGATGAATAAATGATATTACACTTTAAAAACAAGTTTGTTAAATCAAATATAACTTGTTTTTTTTTATTGCAAATTTTGTTATAATTATATAAGAAAGAAGGTTGATTAATGTGCCAACACCACATATTGAAAGTAAAAAAGAAGACATTGCAAAGAATGTACTAATGCCAGGAGATCCACTTCGTGCAAAATATATTGCCGAAAATTTCCTAGAAGATTATAAGTTAATTAATACAGTAAGAAACATGTATGGATACACAGGAAAATATAAAGGAAAAGACGTAACTGTATTCGCGTCAGGCATGGGAGTACCAAGCATTGGAATTTATTCTTATGAATTATATAAATTCTATGATGTAGAAAATATTATAAGAATAGGTACATGTGGATCATTCCATGAAGATATAAAATTATTAGATGTTGTCTTATCAAGTGGAGCTTATTGTAAAAGTTACTTTGATGAATTATTAGATGGAGTAGACCTAAACTTTATTCAGTCATCAGCAGAGTTAAATAGAAAGATAATGAATAAAGCAAAAGAAAAATATATGAATTTAAAAGTAGGAAAGACAATTACTTCAGATGTATTTGATCTTTATTGTGACGATGAAGAAAAATTTAGAGGAAGCTTTCCAAACATGAACTTTTTAGCAGTAGAAATGGAAGCATTTGGCTTATTCTATATTGCAAACAAATTAGGAAGAAATGCATCAGCTCTAATGACTGTAGTAGATTCATTATATGATAAAAGATCATTATCAAGCCAAGATAGAGAAAAATCTCTTAATGATATGATAGAAATGGCATTAGAATCTATAATTTAGAAAAAAATGTTCATAATAATAAAGAGGTGAAAACATGCAAATAATAAACAAAGATTTAGGATCATACAATTTACACATAATAAAAACAGATCAATTCAAGACAATGACAATGCAAGTTATCTTTCATACACCAATAATAAAAAAAGATATAACTAAAAGGAATATCTTATCAGATATACTATTACAATCAACAAAAGAATATACATCTCATAGAGATTTAACAATAAAATCAGAAGAATTATATGGAGCGGATTTATATACAAGAAACAGAAGAGTAGGTAATTATATAATGACAAGCTTCACCATTCAAACACTAAACGATAAATATACAGAAGAAGGCAATTTTGAAGAATCAGTTAAATTTCTTCATGAAGTATTATTTAACCCAGATGTTGAAGACAGAAGGTTCAAAGAAGACAAACTAGATTTAGTAAAAAACAACGCAACACTTGCCTTAAACTCTATTAAAGAAAATGCACCAAACTACTCAATAATTCGCATGACTGAAGCATATGATAAAGATAGTCCAATTTCATATAGAACAATAGGATACTTAGAAGATTTAGAATCAATAACTGAAGAAAATCTATATGAATATTATGAAAAAATGATTGATAATGACTATGTAGATATATTTGTATTAGGCGACGTAAACGTAAAAGATATCGTACCATTAGTTAAAAAGTACTTTAAATTTAAAAAAGTTAAAAAAAGAAAAGCTTCATACTATCTTCCAAATAAAATTCCACGTAAAAGGAGACTATTCGCAAAAGAAACAAATGATAATTCTCAATCAAATCTAGCCATTGCCTGTCCTATATCAAAATTATCAGATGATGATAAAAACTATTCTATGTTGCTAGCTAATATAATATTAGGAGAAACAGCTGACTCTAAACTATTTAAAGAAGTAAGAGAAGAAAACTCTCTATGCTACACAATAAGATCAAACTATAATAGATTAGATAATCTAATGATTATTTATGCGGGTATTGATAAAGAAAACTACAATAAATCAGTAGAATTAATTACTAAAAATATTCAAGATATGAAAAAAGGAAAGTTTACTGATAATGACATAAAAGTAGCTAAAGAATTTTTTAATACTTCTGCAGAACTTATTATGGAGTCTCCATTAGGAATAATAAATGAAGTATTACATGAAGAAATATTAAAAGTAGAACCATTGAATATTAGAAAAGAAAAAATAGCTAAAATAACTAGAAAAGATATAATACGAGCTAGTAAAAAAATAGATATGGATACAGTCTTCTTATTAGAAGGAGGTAATGAATAATGAAAAAAATAGAATTAAAAGGCCTAGAGGCAACACTTTATCAAGAAACTTTAGATAATGGTTTAGAAATATATTTATTACCATATGAAAATAAGAAAAATTACTATATAAGTTATGCAACACATTTTGGAAGTGACGTCCTACAGTTTACTGATACAACAGGAAAAACACATACTCCACCATTAGGCGTTGCTCATTTCCTAGAACATGAAATGTTTGAAGAAGAATCAGGCATCGACCCATTTTCCTTCTTCTCAGAATCAGGAACAGACTCAAATGCTTCAACTTCATATGATAATACACAATACATATGTGCTGGTACAAGAAATTTTAGAGAAAATTTAAGATATTTAATTCAGTTTGTAAATAGACCATATTATACAGATGAAAATGTAGAAAAAGAAAAAGGAATAATAGCCGAAGAAATAAAAATGTACGATGATATTCCAGACTACAAAATAGAACAAAAATTAAGAGAATGTCTATATAAAAACAGTCCAAGAAGAATAGATATAGCCGGAACAGTAAATGAAATAAATAAGATTACAAAAGAAGATTTATATGACTGCTATAACAGTTTTTATAAACCTAATAATATGTTTATAGAAGTCGTAGGCAACTTTAATGTAGACGATGCCATTGAAGTAATAAAAGAAGAACTACAAAATAAAGAAAAATCAAACGTTTCAGAAATAAAAGAAATAATAGAACCAACTAGTGTAAATAAAAAAGAACTAACCATAAAAGAAAAAATAGATGTTGAAAAAATAGCACTAGGTTTAAAAGTTCCAATAAAAGACCTATCTTTAAAAGAAATAGAATTAGATTTATATCTTACAATGATTACTAATATATTATTTGGATCATCATCAGAATTTAGAGAAAGAGTAAGAAAAGAAAAGATTCTATCTAATATGTATACTGAATGGGAAACTCTAAAAGATTTTAGAACATTCTATCTTGAATCATCAACAACAAATCCAGACAAATTACTAGAAGAAATAAAAGAAGAATTAAAAAACATGCAACTACCAGAAAACGCTTTTGATAGAATAAAAAAAGTATGGATTGCAAATGAAGTAAAAATGATTGATGAGATTTCCGCAACAAGTTATAACATATATGATGATATATTAAGATATAATAAAGTAATACCTAATAGACTAGAACTAATTAGAAAAATGAATTATGAAAAACTAAAAAAACTTGTAAAAGAAATAAATTTTGAAAATATAAGTATCGTAAAAATGTTATCAGATAAAAAATAGAATAATTATTCTATTTTTTTTACTGTTATGATAAAATTAAATAAAGTAGAGGTGTAGTTAAATGGATGATTTTAAAATAGGGGAAGATATAGAAGAAACTCCTGGAGAATCTAAAATAAGAAAAAGTAATAGTATTATTCCAATAATAATAGTAATAGTAGTTGCAATTATAATAGGTTTAACTGTATTCCTTGTAAGTAATGCAATTCTAAATCCATCTAAAAAAGAGACAGAGCAAACCACAACAACAAAACTAGATCTTAAAGATGAAAATGTAGAAATACTATATAACTATGTAACTTATGGAACAAATAATACAAGATATGACAAATTTATAAAAGAACAAAATGTAACAATAGATTCATTTTCTAATTATGATAAATTCTATTATGCTTTAATGTTTGTAGAAACCAGTGATATAGTAGATAATAATAAAACAGATGAAGCAGGAAACAAAATATTTAGCATTCCAGAATCAAAAATTAAAACATACATGAAAAGATTTTTTGGGCCTAATATTAACTATTCAACTGATACCGAAATAACTTACGCCTTTAGCTTTTCAAGTGGCGGAAAAAATATTGCTACATTAACATATAATCCGACAACTCAATGTTTTGATATTATTTTTAAAGATACATCAAAAAATAAAGAAACTACTCTAGTAGAACCATATTATGCAAAATTAACAGATGCATATCAATCATCAGATGGAACATTAACATTAAAAGAAAAAATAATATATACAGATGCTAAAGTTAATACAGACGGTACATACAATATAACTATATACAAAGACTATAATCATACAGAACAAATTGATATAAAACAAAACTATAGTCAAGAATTATTAAAAACAACACCAATAACTATAGAAGACTATTCAAATAAAGCATCAACAATAACATATACATTTAAAACATATAATAATACATATTATTTTGAAAGTAGTACGATAAATTAAATAAAAGTATATATCTGTAAGGATGATAAAAGTCATCCTTTTACTATGCATAAATAAATAGACAATAATCCATATATTTTTATATTATATATTATTCAATAAAATAATTAGATATGTTATAATATATATGTTTAAAAAGACCTATATAGAAAGGAAGACGACATGAAACAAGAGAACATAAGAAATTTTTGTATAATAGCACATATTGATCATGGTAAAAGTACACTAGCAGATAGAATACTAGAATTTACTGGAGCAATAGATAAAAGAGAATTAAAAGATCAAATGTTAGACTCAATGGACTTAGAAAGAGAAAGAGGAATAACAATTAAACTTAATGCTGTAAGTATAAATTATAAAAAAGATAATGAAGAATATCTACTAAATTTAATAGATACTCCAGGTCATGTAGACTTTTCTTATGAAGTATCACGTTCTCTTGCAGCATGTGAAGGGGCATTATTAGTAGTAGATGCATCCCAAGGAGTAGAAGCTCAAACTCTAGCAAACCTATATCTTGCTCTAGATAATAATCTAACGATAATACCAGTTATCAATAAAATAGATTTGCCAAGTGCAGATCCTGATAGAGTAATTGAAGAGTTAGAAACAATAGGCTTTGATAAAGAAGATATAGTTCTAACTAGTGCCAAGACAGGAGTTGGAGTAGATTCATTATTAGAAAAAATAATCGAAAAAGTTCCTTGCCCAACAGGAGATAAGAAAAAGCCACTAAAAGCACTTATTTTTGATAGCTTATTTGACTCATATCGTGGAGTAGTTACAAGTATTAGAGTAGTTGATGGTACGTTAAAAGTAGGAGATATCATGAAAATGATGGAAACAAATGCTACTTACGATGTAGTAGACTTAACAATCAATACTCCAAAAGAAAAGAAAATAAAAGAATTAACAGCTGGCGAAGTAGGATATGTATATGCATCAATTAAAAGTATAAGTGATGTCCATGTAGGAGATACAATTACATTAGAAAACAACCCATCAGATAAAAGACTTCCTGGATATAAACAAATGAAACCCACAGTTTATTCTGGACTTTTCCCAATAGAATCAAACAAATTTGAAGACTTGAGAGAAGCACTTTCTAAATTAAAATTAAATGATGCTGCTCTTACATTCGAACCAGAAACATCAAAAGCTCTAGGCTTTGGATTTAGATGTGGTTTTTTAGGACTACTTCATATGGATATAGTAGAAGAGCGAATTGAAAGAGAATATGGAATTGATTTAATCGCAACATCTCCATCAGTTGTATATGAAGTAATATTAAATGATGACTCAAAAGTATTAATTGATAGTCCAACAAAAATGCCTAAAAAAGAAGCCATCAAAAAAACTTTAGAACCATACGTAAAGACAAGTATATTTACACCAAGCGAATATATTGGCCCAATCATGGAATTGTGTCAAGATAAAAGAGGAACATTTATAAATATAGATTATCTTGATAAAGAAAGAGCAACAGTAAATTATGAAATACCATTATCAGAAATAGTTTATGATTTCTTTGATAAATTAAAAAGTTACACAAAAGGTTATGCATCATTTGACTATGAAGTAATTGGTTATAAAGAAAGTAATTTAGTAAAAATGGATATATTATTAAATGGAGAAATAGTTGATGCCTTAAGTGTAATAGTTCATAAAGACTTTGCCTACCAAAGAGGAAAAATAGTAGTTGAAAAATTAAAAGAAATTATACCTCGTCAATTATTTGAAGTACCAATTCAAGCAAGTATCGGAGGACACGTAATCGCAAGAACAGATATAAAAGCCTTAAGAAAAAACGTCTTAGCTAAATGCTATGGTGGAGATATTACAAGAAAGAAAAAATTATTAGAAAAACAAAAAGAAGGAAAGAAAAGAATGAAACAAATAGGTAGTGTAGAAGTACCTCAAGAAGCATTCTTATCAATTCTTTCTACAAAAGAATAATAGGAGGATTAGTATGGGAGAAACAGAATTAAAAGTTATAAATTTATTTAAACAAAACCCAACATTATCAATTACTCAAGTTGCAGAAAAGTTAGATATTTCAAGAGCAATTGCTTCCAAATATTTAAATAGAAATGAATCGGTTTTATTAGAAAATGGAAGTACTATAAAAGAACAACTAGAGTATAACAAAGTATATGGTACTTCTAATGGGGCAGTAGTAAAAAACAAAAAAGATACTGAAAGAAGAGAAGAAAAGGAAGAACTAGTAGTAGAATACTTCAAAAAAAATCCTAAAAAAAATTTAGATGAGATTGCAGAAAAATTTGAAATAGCAAAGTCAACAGTCTCAAAATATTTATCAGCTCACAAAGATGAAGTACTTCCAAATGGACTTACAATAAAAAAACAATTATCAACTAATCAGCAAAGAGGAAGAAAAAATGGAGCAGGTTTGATTGGGAGAAATTGTGTAGCAATAAAAGGAAAAGCTGGAAGATTTACAGGATCTATCAGTACAATTAGTCCAATAGGTGGAAAAAGCTTTCACTTAACATCTAAAGCCGGAATAAGAATTGGTTCGCTTACTATAACCGACAAAATGGAGGAACAAATAACAAGAGAAGCTATATACTATTTAGTACATAATAAATCCATTGAAAAGACAGCTGAAGAATTGAATATTTCAAGAAAAACATTACAACTTCATTTAAAAAAATTAGTAGTATACAACGAAAATTTATATAGATTGGTAAAAGAAAAAAAACAAGAAAATCAAACTATAGGAAGACTAAATCATGCCTACAAAGGTGGAAAAGCTTCTATGTATAGTCAAACTCTAATTGATTATATATGTGATGATATGTTAAAAAATGAATTAACGTATAAACAAGCATCAGAAAAATTTGATATTCCTACATCAACACTATTTGAATTGATGAAAAGAGTAAATGAACAAAGAAGATGTCAACTTGATATTTTGGCAGCAGCAAATCATAGGAAAATGTCTAAAAATGAATATATAGAAGAAACTAAACATGGAAAAAAATAGAGTAAATAAAGCGAAAAGTTGCTACATTCATATACCATTTTGTAATAAAATATGTTCATATTGTGACTTCTGTAAAATATACTATAATAAAGATTTAATAAAAAGGTATCTAGATTCCTTAAAAAGAGAGATAGAACTAAATTATAAACAAGAAATATTAGAAACTATATATATAGGAGGAGGAACACCAAGTTCCTTAGATATTGATGAATTAGAATATCTACTAAAAATATTAAGCTTATTAAGAAAAGATGAAAATATAGAATTCACCATAGAAGGAAACTTTGAAAGTACTACAAAAGAAAAATTAGACTTATACAAAAAATATGGAATAAATAGACTATCATTTGGAATAGAATCAATTAATAAAGGTAATTTACAATTTCTAGAAAGAAATCTTGATAAAGACAAAGTAACAGAAATTATAGACTATGCAAAACAAATAGGTATATCAAATATAAATGTAGATTTAATTTATGCAATACCAAAAGAGACAAATGAAGTATTAAAAAAAGACATAGAATATATCTTAAGTCTTAATGTTCCACATATCTCTACTTACTCATTAATTATAGAAGATAACACCAAACTAAAAATAAATAATGAAAAAAATATTAGTGAAGAACAAGATTATGAAATGTATCAAATTATATGTAAAACATTAAAGCAAAATAACTACAACCACTATGAAATAAGTAACTTTTCAAAAGAAGGATATGAGTCAAAGCATAACACCTGCTACTGGAATAATGATAGATACTACGGATTTGGTCTAGGTGCAAGTTCATATATAAATAATCTAAGAAGTACAAATACAAGATCAATTACAAAATATTTAAAAGATGAATATATATATGAGCAAGAATCTCTATCTAAAAAAGATGAAATGGAATATGAAGTAATACTAAATTTAAGAAAAAAAGAAGGAATAAACTTAAGTTTATTTAAAGAAAAATATAATATAGATTTAATTAATGTATATAATTATAAAAATCTATTAGAAAATAAATTATTATCATTATCTGATAATAAACTTTCAATTACTGAAGATAAATGGTATATTAGTAATGAGATAATTGTAAAACTATTAGGATGTGAAGTAAAATGAATATAGAAACAATGTTTGATAAAGAAATAAGTTATATAAAAGATAATCAGATTAAGTCTGCAATGGTTAAATTGTTAAAAATCTTACCAGAATATTGGTTTGAAGTACCTGCGTCATCTACTGGAAAATATCATCCAGAATATGCATTAGGGGATGGTGGCTTATTGAGACATTCAAAAGCCGCAATGCGAATTGGTTATGAATTGTTATCAGACCCATCAATTGGAGAAAAATATACTGATCATGAAAAAGATTTAATGTTAGTGTCACTACTTGTACACGATGGATTAAAAAGTGGTAATCCAAAAGAAAAATATACAAGATTTGATCATCCAATTCTAATGGCTAATTACATCTTAGAAAAACATGAAGAAATAGGTATATCAAAAGAAGATGCAACATTCTGTGCAGATGTTATAAAGACACATATGGGATATTGGACAACAGATTATGATGGAAATGAAGTCTTAGAAAAACCTAAAACAAAGTATCAAAACTTTGTTCATATGTGTGACTATCTAGCCAGTAGAAAATGTATTCTAGTTCCATTTGACAAAGATAACAAAATAAGTGCCTAAAACACTTATTTTTCATATATAAGGAAAGTGAGTTTAAAATTATTTTATTAAATAAAATGACTTTGTAGACTAAATTCCAAGTCAAAAAGATTAAAGGGAAAGATTTAAATTTTTAATTTTAAAGAATTTTTTAGAATATTTAATTAACAAATTATAATTTGTCCTTTGTTCTTGTCATAAATATAAATATTTGGTAATATTATAGTAAAGGAGACAATATAAATGGCAAAAAGAAATAAGAAAAAATTTTCTAAAAAGAAACAGCTTGAATTGCAAAAGCAAAGGAAGATAATATCTTATTGTCTTGTTTTATGCCTTTTAGTACTCTTATTAACATATTTTATATTTTATAAAGACGCCCTAAAAACAAGTGTAGATGAAGTAACAGCAAGTTATATTTCATTTAATAATTCCAAAACAACAGATATGCTAAAAATATCTAATCTTTCTAAAATGAAAGATAAAAAGGGAAAAAGTATATTAAACTCAAGTACTAAAATGTTTGATGTTAAAGGAAATACTAAAGAAAAATATGAAATAGTAGTTTATGCTCTAGGTAATAAAGCTGACGAATCATTTGTAAAATTCGCTTTATATGATTCAAATAATAATGAAATAAATTCAGGTATTTTAAATGATTCAGAAACATCAATAGATGGAGGAAAAGCAATATACCAGGGGACTATAAAAAAACATAACAAGTTAAAGTTAAATATGTGGTTGTCAAAAAAATATCATGGAAATACAAAAAATATATCATATGAGATAAAAATTAAGCCTAGATAGGAGTGGTAAATATGCCAGGAAAAATAATTGTGATAGAAGGAACAGATTGTTCTGGCAAAGAAACACAATCAAACCTTTTAGAAAAAAAGTTAAAAAATCAAGGAAAAAAATGTGTTAGATTTTCATTTCCAGATTATAATGCTCCAACAGGAAAGATAGTAGGTGGTCCATATCTTGGTAAACCAGAATTTGGACCAAGCTTATTTGAAGAAGGGGCTGTAAACGTAGATCCATATGTTGTATGTCTATATTATGCAGCTGATAGAAAATATCATTTACCAAAAATTCAAGAATACTTAGAAAAAGACTATTATGTAATACTTGATCGCTATACAACGTCAAACCTAGCACATCAAGGCAGCAAAATTCATAATAAAGAAGAAAGATTCAATATGTATCAATGGATTGACAAATTAGAATATTGGTTATTAGGTTTACCAAAACCAGATAAAACAATATTTTTACATGTTCCATTAGAAAATACATTAGAATTAAGAAAAAATAGAGAGTTTATAGATGAACATGAAAAATCTCCAGAATATTTAAAAAGGGCAGCAGAATCATATTTAGAACTTGTAGAACTATATAATTGGGAAAAAATAGAATGTATAAAAGATGAAAAATTAAGAACAATAGAAGACATAAATGAAGAGATAATGGGAATTGTCAACAAAATGGAAGAAAGCGAATAGCTTTTTTCTTTTTTTTAACACAAAAAAAGATATAAAGTTAATTATATCTTATTTTAAAATTTTGGAACTAAAGGTTTATTATTAATACCTTGTTGTCCATTATTAATATCTTTATGAACTACAGTTGTAGGATTTACAGAACTAACTTGACCAGAATTATAATTATAATTTGTATTTGAATAAGCTTGTGAAGTAGGTGGTACAGTCTTTTGTACATTACCAGTAGGAATACTTAAAACAGTAGGTACAGTATTCTGTACTTTTACAGGAACAGTACTTTTTACCTCATTAGTTTTAATTGTTGGAATAAGTTGTTTTTTCTGAATTTGTGGTGTTGTAGTAACACTCTTCATAACCGGAGCTGTAGTTGGAACTGCATTATTACTTGGTACAATAGGTGTCTTAGCATATTGAGTAGTCGCAGGAATTGAAGCAACAACTCCACCGGTATTAGTAATAGGTTTTACAGATCCATTATTTTGAACAACTTGTTTATTTGGAACAACATTTTTATTAATATTACTAACAATACTACTAGCTTGAACAGGAGCAGTTGTATTAGCGACACCAGGAATATTAGTAGCAGGAACAACTTTTTGTGGAGGTATACTTACAGGAACACCATTTGTTTCAGTATTTACTCCATTACTACCAGCAGAATAATTAAAGTCGCTAGCACTAAAGACAGGACCTTTCATCATATTAGAAACATTATTCTTATCACTCTTATCAACCTTAGTATCAATCAATTCATCACTCTCTTGCCAATCATCTGCTGTAGCACTTGGAAGATTAGCAGTAACTTCTTTTAAAAATTCACCAATTTCACTTTCATAAGTATCATCATCTTCAGTTTCAATTTCAATATTTCTATAGACTTCTTCAAAAGAAGTTTTACCTTCAAGACACTTAATCAAAGCATCCTGTAGCATTGTAATTGTTTTATTTGTATAAACCATCTTAGCTAACTCTGCTTTTTCAAGTTTTTCATTATTAAGAGCTGATCTTATTTCATCATCAAGTTCCAATACTTCATGGAAAGCAATTCTTCCATGATATCCACGTCTACAATTTTCACATCCCTTAGGGTTAGCATCCCATACCATCGGAACGTCCCTATGCATAAACCTCTTAAAGACCTTTTTCTCATACGGAGTAGTTTCCCTTTGAAATCTACAATCAGGACATAGCATCTTAGCAAGTCTTTGAGAAATAATTCCAGTTAGAGCAGTAGATAATAAATATCTTTCAACATTCATATCTAGTAAACGTTCAACTGTAGCTAAAGCATTATTTGTATGGATTGTAGATAAAACTAAATGTCCAGTAATAGATGCACGTACAGCAATTTGAGCAGTTTCGGAGTCACGAATCTCTCCGATAAGTATAATATTTGGATCCTGACGCAAAATAGAACGTAATGCCGCAGCAAATGTCATACCAATTTCAGCATTAACCTGAACCTGATTTATTCCTTCAATATTCATTTCTATTGGGTCTTCAACCGTAATAATATTTTTTTCAGGCTTATTAAGTCCTTGCAAAATAGAGTAAGTAGTAGTAGATTTACCAGAACCAGTAGCACCAGTAGTTAAAATAATACCATTAGGAATCTCCATCATTCTTTTAATCTTTTTTAAGTTTTCTGGATGGAAACCTAAAGAATCAATACCTTCGCTACTTCTTGTATAATCCAAAATACGGATAACTATTTTTTCGCCTTCGTTTAATGGTAGAGAAGATACACGCATATCCAAATATGTTCCACCAAATTCACCCTTAATGGCTCCATCTTGTGGTAGACGAGACTCTGTAATATTCATATTTGCAAGTAATTTAAGTCTTGTAGTTAAATTCTTTTCATAAGCCTTTGGAACAAAAGTATAGTCTTGACAATCACCATCAATTCTAAACCTTACCATCATTCCGTCTTCTCTAGGATCGAAATGAATATCTGATGCTTTATGATTAGAAGCAGCAATAATTATATAATCAGCAACTTGAGTAACAGGAGTCTTAGCAAAATCAAAAGAAACCATAAAACTCTCAGTACCTTTTTGCACACGTTTTACGTCAAATTGTACCATCATTCCAACCCCTTTTGTTGAATTCAATGATAAATACCATAATTAAAAAAGATTTTAAAACTATGGTATTTTACTAAAATATATTATATAATAAATTCTAGATAATAGCAAGGAGAGTGACAAGGAAAAAATGAAAAAAAATTCTAACAAAGGTTTCGTTCTTGCTGAAACGTTAGTAACAACAGTTTTTTTAATGGTTATCTTTACAATGATATACACAAACTTCTACCCATTAATAGGTGAATATGAAAAAAGAGAAAATTATGACACTGCCGATGGAAAATATGCTGCATTTTGGATAAAAAAAATAGTAGAAGATGAAAACTATGGAGCTAACTCTAATGCAATGATAAAAAAGAAATATAATTTAAAAAACTATGGTTATTTTAGAGTAGAATGTTCAGATTTCTCAGACTCTTCTCAAATAAAAAATTTATGCATGAACTTAGTAAAAGATTATGAAATAAATGGTTGCAGTAGAGATGGAAAAGGTAATAGTTGTGATATTTATTTAACTAAATATCAAATAGGAGAAACTACCCCAAACTTTAAAGAACACGTAAAAACAAATCTAAAAAAATGGGAAGAAAACTGTTTTACAACAAGTGGAGCTGTAGGAAATGCCGCAACATGTAAAGATGACTTTATAAATAAATGTATATCAGAGAGTCAAAAAAACCCAGATGTTCAAAGACCAATATGTGAACAGGAAGCAAATAAAAAAGTATTCTCAAGTGCTTTACGAGACTATATAGCATACCTGCCAAACTACACAACTCCATCCCTAAATCTAGCTCCATATAGAGTAATTATAGTTATTCATCATACAAAAGATTATAATAATTACCTATCATATTCAACAATCGAGGTGAATAGATAATGAAAAAACTAAATAATAAAGGTATAACGACAATAGAATTAATAATATCATTTGTCCTAATTATAATGGTTGCCTCATCTCTATTCTCAACAATAACGGCATACAACGAAAAAAGATTAGTAGAAGGTTATAAAGCAGAAATTTTAACTTATAAAAATAGCCTTACAAAACTAATTCAAGATGATTTCATAAAAATAGGAGTAACAAAAGCAAGTTATAAAAGATACACATCAGGAACAACATCAAATAATGGTTATGAAATTTTAAAATCAAACGATAAAATGACTATATATCAAATAGATTGCATATTAGAAGATGGTACTCCAAGAAGACTAATAATCTATCAACAATTCACTAAAAGTAATGAACATATAACAGGATCAACTACAAAAGATGATTACTTTATGATTGAATATGGTACACCAGATTTAACAAAGGGAACAGTTGATGCTCAAAATGAACAACTTATAGAGTACCCTTTACCAAACGTAGGTTCTCATAAAGCAGATAATGGTTTAATTGCAAAAGACTTAACAATTAATAATGTTTTAATATCATTTGGACAAGATGAAACATATTCAACAACAAACATCCTATCAATATATATAGGTTTCTATCATCCAGAATTATCAACAAAATATGGAATAAACATAATTTGTCCAATAAACTATAAAGGAAGCGGTACAGAAAAAACAAATAGCTTTGACATTTAAATAAAATATAATATATTAAAAATAACAATAGCTAAAAAAGTTCCAATAACTCTTCCAATAAAAAAATATTTATATTTAATCGAAGTATCCGAAAGGATACTTTTTACTTGTAAATGAATAGATACACCACCAAAACTAATAAACAATAAAACAACTAATCCCCTTAAATAAACATTACTAATCAAAATACTAGAATAAATTCCCTTAGTAAGATCAAAAGCACCACATATAATTACATATAATATTCCATTAATATCAAAAGTATTAATAATTATACAAGCAATTAAATAGAAAAATATAGATACACCATATATCGTTATAAGTACTTTTAATGAATTATGTATTGCTTTAACTAATCCCTTCGAAAAATCGTCATTTATTGTATAAGTACTTTTATATTCTTGTGTTTTACGTGAAAATATAAGTATTATTAAATTACTTAAAATAATTGCCAGTAATAAACATCTTATTATTTTGTTATCATCTATAACGAGTGTTAGGGAACTAATCATAAATAATGGATTAGGAAAATGACTAAACATAAGCATTCTATTAGCTTCATTTATACCAACAATACCATTATTATATAAATCTTTTGTATACTTACTTCCACTAGGAAAACCACTAATCATACTAATTAAGAAAATATAAAGATTAGTTGTTCTAACATGAAAGACTCTATCCAAAAAATAAATAATCCCATAATCAATTAATAAACTACTAATAATAAAGAAAATAAAACTAACAGGAAATAACTTCTTCATAAAAATCTCAGTATAATCTAAAATACTAACAATTACTAAATTACTATTAAATAAATAAAACATAAGCATTCCAATTAATGTGACAAGTATTAGTCTACTTTTATATATTTCTTTCATATTTATCCTTTTCTTTGTTATAATTATTTTAGGTGATAAGATGATAAAAAAAGCAATTAACTATATTATAGAATTCATAAAAGAAGAATATAGATTTATTATATTTATGCTTCTACTAATAATTTTATTAAATTATCCAGTAAATTATTACATAATTGCAGGTGGAGGTATAAGTGATGTTTCATCAAGAATTGAAGTAAAAGATAAGCATAAATCGAAAGGTAATTTCAATATAAGCTATGTTACTGAACTAAAAGGTACAATATTTTCATATGCACTGAGTTACGTAGTTCCAACTTGGGAAAGAGATTCAACAGATAACTATAAATATACAGAAGAAGAAAGCCTAGAAGACATTGAGTTTAGAAATGATTTAGACCTAAAAACTGCAAATGGTACCGCAACATACTGGGCATATACACTCGCAAATAAAAAAATAGAAGAAAAAGACTCAAAAGTCTATGTAATATTAATTGATAATAAAGATTATCAAACAGACTTAAAAGTTCAAGATGAAATTTTATCAATAGATGGAAAAACATATAAAACAACAAAAGAATATAAAGAATATCTTCAAACAAAAAATACTAATGATAAAGTAGAAGTTAAAGTATTGAGAGATAATAAAGAAAAAATAATAACAAGTAATGTATATGATTATAAAGGTATAAAATTATTAGGAATTGGTCTTCAAACAGTAAAAGAATATAAAACTACTCCAAAAGTAGATATTAAATTTAATAAAAGTGAATCTGGTCCATCAGGAGGATTAATCACAACACTAGAAATATATAATCAACTAGTAAAAAAAGATTTAACAAAAGGTCATACAATTGCTGGAACTGGAACAATAGAAGAAGATGGAACAGTAGGACAAATAGGTGGAGTAGAATATAAAATATTAGGAGCCGAAAAAGGTAGAGCTAAATACTTCCTAGTACCTGCAGGTCAAAATTATAAAGATGCCAAAAGATATAAAGAAAAAAACAATCTAAAAATAAAACTAATAAAAGTAAAAACAATCCAAGATGCGATAGAAAAGTTGGAGGCATTAAAATGAGAATAGGTATTGATATGGATGATACAATTTGTAATACAACAGAAATTGTTCAAGATAGATTAAAAAAGTATGCATCATCAAACAACTTAAATGAATTAGATATAATGAATGATGAAGAGCTAAAACAAGGATTCTTTAATATATACCTAGAAGATATTTATACAAATGTAACTCCAAAAGAAGATGCTCTACGTGTAGTTAAAAGACTAAAAAGTAGAGGAAATGAAATATACATAATAACAGCTAGAAGTAATAATTTTTCAAACACAGTAAAAAACGTCGAAGAAATAACCTCATCTTGGTTAAAAAAATATGGAATAGAAGTAGATAAAATAATTACATCAGCATACGGTGATACAAAAAGTGAAGCATGTAAAAAGTATAAAATAGATTATATGATAGATGATGATCCATATAATTTCAAAAGAACATCATCAAAAACAAAATGTATAATATACGATGATGCCGAAAGATTTGAAGGCAACAAAAACATTCTAACAAGATGGAAAGATATAGAAACATATATAGAAAGGAATAGATAAAATGAAAAAAATATTTCTAATTATAATAACTACCTTAATGATAACTCTATCAGTAAATGCAGCAAACTATGACTTAAATGAATTAATACCAATAAATAAAGAAACAACTCTAGGAACAGATAATCTAAGATATATAAATTTTTCTTATAAAGAACAAGAAAATAAAATAGTCTTTGAGAATATAAAAAACGTTTCAAATGAAGATAAAGCAATCACAATCACAATAGCTCTTTTCTCAGAAGATAAGAAAAATATTGGAACAGTTAATTATTGTGCCAATAATATGCCCACTAATAATCAAGTAAGAGTACTAAAACCTAATGAATCTACACCATATCAAATTGCTATAACAAAAGATTACTTAGGAGATGAGTATAATTTAAAAGATATAAAGTATATTGCGGTAATAAGTGATAATAAAAATTGTCTGACTAAAAATAAAGATATATATCTAGGACAAAAAATAGATGAAATTGGTCAAGCAAAAAATAATACATTATCAAAATCAGCTGAATTATTAATAAAAATGCTAACGATAATTGGTGGGGTTTTATTAGTAACCTTCGTGTACAATTTCATGTTCTCATCAAAATACAGAAATATGGATGGAGAAGATGTAAGACAAGAATATAGTTATATAAATAAAGAATTAGAAAACAAAAGAAAATATGATGCAATTCATAATCCAAAACCAAAAAAAATAAAAAAAGAAACAAAAACCAAAGAAGTAAAATATCAAGAAGAAATAGAAAATAATAATACAAATAAAGAGTCATCAGACTTACATAATTTCTATAAATAATTAAAATAATTATGTCAGGAGTCTAAGGACTCTTTTTAAGTTGCAATATAATAATATAAGTTAATTATTAATTAGTAAAAAATATGTTATAATCTCATTAGCTGATATTTATAAAAAGTTTGATTTAACTAAATAAAAGGAAGGAATGAGACAATAATGATAATTGAAACAGAAAGATTTACCTTAAAATTACTTGAAAAAGAAAATGCTTTAAAAGTATTTAATATTCTTAAGAATCCCAAAGTAATAGAAAACTTGAATATGAATATTCATACAAGTATTGATGATAGTATAAAGTTAATAGATGATTATTATGAAGGATTTAGTAAATTAGAAAAATATCCATTTGAAATAATAGATAAAAAGACCAATGATTTTTTAGGAGTATTTTTAATTAAATTAGACTTATTCGATGAAGATTGTTTTGAATTTACAGTTTATATAGATGAAAAATATTGGGGTAGAGGAATATACAGCGAAGTATTACCATATATGATTAAGTTTAGTTTTGAAAATATAAAAACAGGTAATTTCAGAGGCTTTGTAATGGATAAGAATAATACTAGTAAACATGTATTAGAAAAATGTGGATTTAGGTTAGAAAAAATATTTGAAGTAGATGGACTAGATGGAAAAATTTATAGTTATTTAATAAAAAAAGAAGATTATTTCAGAGATAAATAAAAGAATATTTTTACGAATTATAATAAGGAGGAGTTTTAATGAAATATCAAATAATAAATGGTGCAATTACATTTGGTAATAATACAATACTTGAAGAAATTAATTTTACCATTAATAAGAATGATAAGATTGCAATTGTTGGACGTAATGGTAGCGGTAAAACTTCTCTTTTAAAGTCACTTGTAGATAATGATATGCTTGAGTCTGGTCTTGGACTTGATGATTTAAAAATTGTAAAGATTGGAAAGCCTTCCATTGGTTACCAAGAACAACATGCTTTTTCTAATTTAGATGTTACTTTACTTGATGAAATATTAAAAGTATATAAAGATATTACTAATCTTGAAAACAAAATAAAAAAATTAGAAGATAAAATGATCAGTAATGCGACAAGTGAGACTATTTTAGAATATACTGATTGTATAGAAAGATATAAATTAATAGGTGGTTATTCCTATAAAAAAGAATATGAAGTAGCTTTAAATAAATTTGGATTTAATAGTGAAGATAAAATGAAAAAGTTATCTGAGTTTTCTGGTGGTCAAAGAACAAAAATATCTTTTTTAAAATTACTTCTTAGTAAACCAGATATACTATTACTTGATGAACCAACCAATCATTTAGATATTGTAACTGTTGAATGGCTTGAAGAGTATTTAAGTACTTATCCCAATGCTTTAGTAGTAATTTCACATGATAGAATGTTTTTAGATAAAGTCGTAAATAAAGTTTATGAAATAGAATATGCAACTCTTACTTTATATAAAGGTAACTATTCATCATATGAGCTACAGAAAAAACTAAATTATGAGAAGCAACTTGCAGATTATGAGTTTCAACAAAAAGAAATAAAAAGACTAAAAGATATAGCAGATAGATTTAGATATAAACCTAGTAAAGCATCTATGGCAATGTCAAAACTAAGAAAAATAGAACAAATGACAATAATTGGTAAACCAGAACATGCAGATACTAAAAATTGGAAGTTTTTATTAAAAGTTGATGACTATAGTAGTAATAATGTTTTAAGTGTAAAAGATTTAGTTATTGGCTACCAGAATATACCATTATCAAAAGTATCATTCAATTTATATAAAGGACAAAAACTAGCAATTATAGGAGAAAATGGTAAAGGAAAATCAACACTTATAAAAACATTAATGGGAATTATTCCCAAAATAAGTGGTAAATTTACTTATGGTTATAATGTTAATAAAGAATATTTTGATCAACAAATGGAATTTTTAAATGATGAAAATACTGTATTTGATGAATATTTACAAGCTTTTCCAACAGAAGACCCTCAACAAGTTAGAAATATACTAGGTACATTTATGTTTAGCGGAGAAGATGTTTTTAAAAAGATAAAAGTTTTATCAGGAGGAGAAAAAGTAAGATTACAACTTTGTAAAATACTTAGAAAAAGTCCTAACTTACTAATACTAGATGAACCTACAAATCATTTAGATATTTATAGTAAAGAAAAACTAGAATCACTATTAACAGAATATAATGGTACAGTTTTATTTGTTTCTCATGATAGATATTTTATAAATAAAGTTGCTGATTCATTACTTGTTTTTGAAAATGATGAAGTTATTTATTTTAATGGAAAATATGATGAGTATATAAATCAAAAGACAAATGTTGTTATTAAGAAAGATAAAGTAAAAGAAAAAAACTCAAGTAAAAAAGAGTCAAAACCTAAAACTACCTTTGCAATCATGAAAAAGTTAGAAAGAGATATAGATAAAAAAGAAAGTAAGAGAAAAGAATTGGAAACAAAACTTTTTGATAAAGAAATTTATACTAATATAACAAAAGTAAACGAAATAAATGATATTATAGAAAGTCTTACCAAAGAAATTGACAAGTTATATGATGAATGGGAAAAAGTAAGTGAGTAAAGTAGTTAATTAATATAACTTATAAATATACATATTATTTAATAAAGTATATGAGAATAAAAGAAGAGCAATATTTATTATTGCTCTTTTAATATCTTTTATTTGTTTTTCTTCACATAATTTACCACAATATCTTAATAATAATTACATAATTTCAATGTATGATTAAGTCATGAAAAGGAGGAATGCTAATAAGTAAAATATAAAATTAAAATTAATCACACAATTTCCCATAATTTTTTAATAATTTTAACACAATTATAGATTATGATGAATATAGAAAAGGAGGATTGATACTATAAGGTTAAATTAAACACACTAAATAACAAACATAATTAAATAGTTAAACTATTATAAATATATAATTTAAAAAGGAGGCTTGATTTAGTAAAAAAAGATAAATAGTGTTATACTATTATTGATAGGTGGTAAATATGTATACAGTATGTTTAGTCGAAGATGAAGTTGCTTTAGCTAATGTTGTTAAAGCATATTTAGAAAGAGCAGGATATAAAGTTATATGTTTCACAAAAGGAAGTGAAGCAATTAACTATATTGGTAACAAAGTAGACATTTGGATTCTAGATATAATGTTAGGAGATGATGTCAATGGATACGATGTAATCAAAGCTATTAGAGAGCAGAATGAAGATGTTCCAGTAATATTTACATCTGCTAGAGATCAAGAACTTGATAAAATATTTGGTCTCGAACTTGGTAGTGATGATTACATGACAAAACCATATTCTAGCAAAGAGCTAGTACTAAGAGTAAATAAAATAATAAAAAGAGTCTATAAAGATGAAAATCAAGTAAATATAATTAATTATGAAGACTATACTATAAATTTAGATAAAAGAACAGTAGAACAAAATAAAAGTAACATAAAATTAACAACACTAGAATTTGACTTACTTGTTCTATTAATAAAAAACAAAGGTAAATGTTTCACAAGAGATGAGATTTTAAATAGTGTATGGGGAAGTAACTACTTTGGAACAGACAGAGTAGTGGATGACTTAATAAGACGACTTAGAAAAAAACTTAATAAATTAAATATAGAAGCAGTATATGGCTACGGGTATAGATTATCATGAGATTATTTGGAGAAAATAGTCTAGCTAAGCAGCTTCTAATAATAGTTGGAATAGCTTTCTTCTTACTCTTCTTATCATTAGGAATAATTTTACCAAGATTATTAATACCAATTGCAGAATCCAATATATATAGCTACTTAAGTGAACCGTTAAAAATATATAATACAACTGTCGATAATGAATTATCTAACAGTGAAATAGCGTTTCTATATAAATCAGGAAATACAATAACAGCAAGTAAAAATATAGATAATGTTATAAAAAATTATAACCTAGAAAAAATAGTCAAAAAAATGACTAACCCTTATGGAAAATTTATTTATAATCATAAGACATACTACTACTATACTTTAAAAAAAAATAATATAACAAAAATCGCAATAGCTGACAATAGCTATATAAATATGACTAAAACATCGATAATAGGTGCAATTCTACCAACACTATTAGGTACATTCCTATTAATTGGTTTAACACTAGTAATTTGGTCTACAATAGTTGTAAGAAAAATTGAAAAATTAAAAAATAAAATAGATAATATTGATAATCCGGATTATGATCATAAAGTTGATTTTCAAATTGACGATGAAATGAGATCCCTTGCATTAGCAATAGAAGATATGCGAATCTCCTTAATTAATCAAGAAGAATATCGCAATCAAATGTATCAAAACATTTCACATGATTTTAAAACGCCTCTCACTGTAATAAAATCATATATTGAAGCCGTTGAAGATGGTGTTGAAGATAAAACTACCGCACTAAACACCATAAAAGTACAAACAAATAAATTAGAACAAAAAGTACACTCACTTCTTTATTTAAATAAACTCGATTATCTCAAAAATACTAAGAATATCAATATGGATCAGATAGATATGGAGAAGGTCATACACCAAGAAGTAGATAAATTCAAATATAATAGAAAAGATATAAAATTTGAAATAAACATAGATAAAAAATCCACATATTATGGTTCAGTTGAAAATTGGGAAACAATACTAGATAATTTACTTAGTAATTTTATGAGATATACAAAAACTACTATAAAAATAACTGCTAAGCAAAATAAAATAATACTATATAATGATGGAGATCAAATAGATAGAGATTTTCTAGAAGCAATTTTTACCCCTTTTAGAAAAGGAATAAAAGGTCAATTTGGATTAGGATTATCAATTGTAAAGAAAACCCTAAATTTAATGGAATATGATATAACCATAAGAAATGAAAAAAAAGGTGTATCATTTATTATTACCCGTGATAAGAGCTATAGATAAATTCTATAGCTTTTTCTTTACACAAAAAAACTATTAACTATACACAATTAGACACAATTTTTTCTTCAAAGGAAACTCATATTTTGATATAATAAAGATAATAAAAGGAGTTGATAATATGGGTAAAATAAAAAATAAAACCACAAGGGATCTAGTATCTTATGTATTACTAACTTTAGGAGCAATTATATCAGCATTAGCCTTAGAATGCTTCCTAATACCAAATACAATATTAGATGGAGGAATTACAGGTATATCAATTATTTTATTTAAGCTATTTACTATACCAGTATCTTTACTAGTCTTAGTTTTAAATATTCCATTTGTCTTTGTTGGATATAAAAATCTAGGTAAACATTTCTTACATAGAACTATATACTCAATGATTATATTTTCATTCTTTTTATCGTACTTTGAAAATGTAACTCCATTTGTGGATGATATATTATTAGCAACTGTCTTTGGAGGAGCTCTTTATGGAATAGGTGTTGGTATGGTAATCCACTTTGGTGGATGTGTAGATGGAACAGAAAGTGTAGCAATAGTAATAAGTAAAAAAACATCATTCTCAGTAGGCCAAATAGTATTATTCTTTAACTTAATTATATATACAGTAGCAGGATCTATATTTGGAGTTGATAGAGCACTATATTCATTACTTACATATTTTATAACATCTAAAGTAGTTGACTTTGTCTCAACTGGTCTACAACAAGCAAAAGCTGCAATGATAATTACAGATAAAAGTACAAAATTATCAAAAGAAATTTATGATAAATTAGGAAGAACCACAACAGCAATTAGAGGAAAAGGACTAATAAGTGGAGAAAAAGAAGTACTTTACTGTGTACTAACAAGAATTGAAGTATTCGAATTAAAAAGAATTGTAGAAGAAATGGATGAAAGTGCCTTTGTCACAATAACAGATGTTTCAGATATAATTGGTAATCATATAAAAAGTAATAATAAATTAAAAAAACTTAGTTAACAAAACAATTAATAGTCAACAAATGTTGATTATTTTTTTGACAAAAGGAAAATATTATAATAAAATAACTACTCAAAAAAAGGGGGAGTTATAAAATGCTTATTTTACCAAAAAAATATGTTGAAAAAATTGATATTGTAGAATTAGAAAAAAGACTATTAACAAATACAACACAAAGAAAATCAGTAGAAGAGGCTTATCAAGAATATAAAAAAAATTATGAACATTTTTATAATGAAAAAGCAAAACAATATATAGAAGATAATTTCTTTAATGAAGCCTATAAAACATCAAGTATGGATATTTTAATGCAACTATATAGTGAATTAGGTCTTGATATTGGAAAACATACTTTTTATGATGAACATTTAGAAAGAATAAGTTCTATATTTGGACTAGATAGAGATATTACAGAAGTAGCATCAGGATATATACCAGCATTAGCAAATAAAATTGCAAAAAAGCAACTTGATTTAAATAGTGGTACAATTACTATATATGAACCAGAGTTATTTGAAGAAAAATCAAAGTATTCTAATATGACTATTCATAAAGAAAAATTTACTGAACAAACAACAATAAATAAAAATTCTTTAGGAATAGGTATATTAACATGTGACGCAACAGAAGCTATGATAAAAAATTTCTGTAAAAATAACATGGACTTTTATATAGCTATGTGTAATTGTGTTCATAAAGGCAATGGAGCATTAACAGCATATCAGTATCAGAATAAAATGATTGATTTAGCAGAAAAACTCTTAGAAAAATATAGTAATCATCAAAAAGAATTAAAAATAGATTTTTTGGATGATGATTACATCTTTGGATATGCCCCAATAATATATACGAAGCAAAGATAATATTAATATTTAATTTGAAGTTCTTAAATTTTTAAGAGCTTTTTATTTGATATTTTCTATGATATACTTAAATTATGGAAGGAATGCAACATGGAGATAAAAGGATATAAAGCTTTCAATAAAGACATGACAAATATGTATGGAAAAAAATTCGAAGTAGGAAAAACATATAGTGTTAATGGAAAAATAAAATATGGTACAACAGGTAATGGATATCACTTTGCAAAAAGACTAGAAGACACATTGAGATATGTTAATGCATTAACTGAAAAAGTACAAATAGCAGAAATAACTGCAACTGGAACAATAAAAGAATCATTTGATGAATATAATGGATATTATGAAGTATATAGTGCTGAAAATATAAGAATTGATAGAGTCTTGACTAGAAAAGAAATAATAGAAGGATTTATAAATATGAATAGTGACATCAGATTAGAAAGATTTCTAAAATCATTTAAATTAAATAATCTTGAAATAGAACTATTCAAAGAAAAGTGTAAGCAGAGTCAATATCTAATTAACATAATAAAATATTATCAAGAAGATGACAAAGATGTATTTGAAAGAGAATACAAAAGTAATGAAATATATCAAAAAAAATTATTAAAAAAACAAGTTAGGAAGTAATAAAATGTATAATGATACAAAATTTTATAAAATAGTAAGACCAATAACAAAATATTTATTTAAAATTTTATTTAGACCAGAAGTAAAAGGAATCGAAAACATACCGAAAGAAGGAAGAATACTTTTAGCTGGAAATCATACAAAATGGCTAGATCCAGTTATGTTAGTTGCCATATCGCCTAGACAGATTCACTTTTTGGCAAAGCAAGAATTATTTAAAGGAATAACAAAACCAATTGTAAAAGGAATGGGATGTGTTCCAGTAAATAGAAAGATACATGACAAAGGTGCTCTAACAAGTGCTTATAAATATTTAGAAAATGAAAAATGTGTAGGAATATTTCCAGAAGGTACAATAAATAGAACTAATGATGTAATTATGCCATTTAAAATGGGAGCAGTAAAAGCTTGTTCAAAAACAAATTCAGTGCTAGTTCCATTTATAATTACAGGTAAATATAAATTGTTTAGAAAAAGTATTTGTCTAGAATTTTTAAAACCTATGAAAATAGGTGATGACTTAGAAAAAGAAAATAAAAAGTTTATGGACAAAGTAAGTAAAAAGCTAATTGAAGGAGGAAGTACAAATGGCACAAAAAGAAAAAATGCTAGCATATAAAATATTTAGACCCATTCTAGGTTTTATATATAAAATATATTATAATCCAAAAGTAATAGGAAAGGAAAATATTCCAGAATCAGGACCGATTGTAGTAGTTGGAAATCATGTTCATATAATGGATCAATGTAATATTATTGTTAATACAAAAAGATGTCTTCACTATATGGCAAAAAAAGAGTACTTTGATTCTAAATTTGCTTGGTTTTTTAAATCAACCGGTTGTATACCTGTAGATAGAAGTAAAAAAGATACTCATGCCAGTAAAGAAGCATTAGAAGTACTTCATAATTCCTGGGCACTAGGTCTATTCCCAGAAGGTACAAGAAATGGTCTAAAAGACACAAGAGCAAAAGAAATATATGATAAATATATTAATAAAAATAAATCATTTGAAGAATTCTATAGTGAAATAAAACATAATAAAACATCTCAAATAAATTATTTAGAAGAGTTAATGAAAAGCAAAACAATTACAAAAGAGTCATTCCTAGAAAACTTATATGACATAGATAGTTACTTAAAATTATTAATAAAAAAACATAAAATAACAAAAAACGATTATTATGAAAATATTCTCTTACCATTTAAATTTGGTGCAGTTTCAATGGCTCATAAAACAAATAGTAAAATAGTTCCATTCGCAATAACAGGAGACTATAAATTTAGAAGTAAAAACCTAACAGTAAGAATAGGAAAGCCAATAGAGGCAAATGATGACTTAGAAGAATCAAATAAAAGATTAAGAAAAGCAATCATTAATTTAATAAAAGAAAATGATAAATATAGTGGTAAATAGTGTAAACTAAAATATATAATCACAATTAAACAGAAAAATTATGTTACACTTTAAGTGGTGATAAGATGAAACATAATGAATTTGATAATGAAGAAAAATACAAGTTATATAGAAATGTAAAAGATTTACTTCATCCGACAATATCTAAAAAAAATATTAGTAATTATAGAATAATAATAAATGATGATTTACTTCCACTAAGAGTTTTTTATCCAAAAAAAGTTACTAATATGCAAAATGTAATGATATATATCCATGGAGAATCAAAAATAACAGGCTGTGATAAAAACTACTCAGATATATCTGCAAATTTTGCCAAAAAGTTTGATCATCTTATAATTTCAATTGATTATGATAATTATAATAAAACATTAAAAGAAGTAAGTATAAAAATATATGATACAATAAAAAAAATATATAAAGAATTAATATCTATCGGTATTAATAATAAAAATATTATATTAGTAGGTGATTCTACAGCCGCAACAATAATTCTTAATATGACAAAGAAAATGAACAAAGAAAACATAGAATTTGGAAAATACATTTTATTTTACCCACCTGTATCAGGAAAATACTCTCAAACTAATAGCAACTATGATGCTAGTATATTTAAAAATTTAAGCATTTATTATAAAGGACAAAAGAAAGATTATTTTCCAATGCATCAAACATCAATATCATATCCAGAAACATTAATTTTATGTGGCAATGTAGATCCACTATTAAATGAAATCAGTGAATTTTCAAATAAGTTTAACTTAACCTTAAAAACAATTCAATTTGCATATCATGGTTTCTTAAATAGTAAGGATAAAGAAATAATAGAAGAATGCATAAGAGAAATAACAGAATTTATATAAATGATAAAGTCACAAAAAGTGGCTTTTTAAATTAAAAAAAATAGTATTACAAATAAAAGTGAACTAGTAATCAATTGTTAAATATGTTATAATTTCAATGGTGATAATAATGGAAAAGAGAAAAACTAAAAAAGAAATAGTTAAAATGTTATTAAAAAATAATTCATTAGATGAAAAAGATGAAGAGGAATTACTTGACTTATTAATAGACCAACCTATAAGTATAGATGTCGATAAGCAAGAAGAAGCTAAAATGACATTTGGAGATAAAGTTGCAGATAAAGTAAGTGAAATAGCAGGATCTTGGGGATTTATATTAGGCTTTAGTTTATTCTTGGTTTTTTGGATAGTTCTAAATGGCTTTATATTAACGGGAAACAATAAAATTGATAGTTATCCATTCATATTATTAAATTTGCTTTTATCTTGTATCGCAGCCTTACAAGCTCCAATAATTATGATGAGTCAAAATAGACAAGCTGCTAAAGATAGTTTAAGAAATCAAAATGATTATCGTACAGACTTAAAAAGTGAATTAATACTAGAAGAATTACATAATCAAATGGATACTATAATTAAAAATCAAAAAAAGATTATGAAGTCATTAGATAATAATCAAGAAGGAGAAAACAATGAAAAAAAATAGTATTATAATAGTATTAATATTAAGCCTATTCTTAGTAACAGCTTGTCAAGAAAAAAAGACTCAAGAAAAGGTTGTTAGTAATGGGGAAACTGTAGACACATCAAAGATGAAACATAAAACATGTACAAGAGATGCGTCTGCAGGAAGTGGAATAGATGTTACATTAAGTTATGACCTATATTATACTGGAGATGATTTAAATATTCTTCATTCAAGTGAAAAAGTTGTCGCAACGTCAGATGACACATTAGACGAATATGAGAGTGCCTACAAAAAAATAGATTCTAATTATGAAAACTTAAAATATTATGATTCCAAGGTAATAAGAGGAGATACAAGTGTCACAAGAGATTTAACTATTAATTATGATAAAATCGATATAGATGGTTTATTAGCTATAGAGGGAGAAGAAGATAATATAATAGAAAATGGAAAAGCAAAAGTAGACAAATGGATGACTCTTGCCAAAAAGTTTGGAACAAAATGTGAAGATGTAAATGATTAATTACATCTACCTGTTCAAATAGTTTAATTGGATAAAATCTTTCCCTCCGACGGAGAAGATAAGGGTTCAAATCCCTTTTTGAACACCATGTAAGACTAAAAAGTAAAGTATTTAAATTTTACTTTTTTTGTGCTAAAATATCATTATGCCGACTTAGCACAGCTGGTAGTGCAACGCACTCGTAACGCGTAGGTCACTGGTTCGAATCCGGTAGTCGGCACCAGATTGATAGGAAATTCGGACACGTCCTGAGTTTAAGTAATAGATGCTAACTAGAAATAGTTAGTTTTTTTCTGCTTAAAACTAAAGGATGAGTGATTATTATGCTAGAAAAAGAAACTAAAGAACTAGTTAGAGATTTAAAAAATGTCCCTTTATCAAAAACTAATTATATTTTAAAAGAAGAAGAAAAAAATAAATTAATTGATTATATAGATAAAGTTGATAAAACAAATATTGATTATCAAACTATTCAAGAACTATCTGTTACATTAGTAGATGTTGATGAAGAACTAGAAGAAAATCGTGAAAAGATTAAAGTATTAGAAGAAAATAACAATGCAAAAGATACAAGAATTAGAACATTAGAAAAAAGAATAAAAGAGAAAGACAATGAAATAGATAATTTAAAAGAAGAAAACTTTTCTTTAAAATCTACACTGCAATCATTTAAAAATAAGTTTACTAATTTATTAAAATTAATCGGTGATAAAATGTTTAGCAAACATGATAGAGAAAAATATCATGAGGTAGCAAATGATTTATATAGAAATTCTATAATAGATGAAAATGAAATGTATGAAATACACGATGACTATAAATATGCAAAAGAGAGAGAATCAAAAAATAGAAATGATGATTTTGAATTGTGAATTATGATGATTCTCTTTTATTTTGTAAGAAAGTAATCATTTTATGATATAATGTTAATAGCAATAGGAGGTAGGCATGAAAAAAATAGCATTAGATTTAGATGGAGTTGTTTTTGACTCAGAAAACTTATATAGAGTGTATACAGAAATGTATGATACTGATGTTAATAAAAAAGATACAATTATAGATAATACACAAAGAATATTTCAAAAAAGATATAGTTGGACAGAAGAAGAATTTAAAAAGTTTTACACTGAAAATGCTGAAAAAGTTTTAACAACTGCAAATTTTATGACAGGTGTAGAAATTGTTTTGAATAAATTAAAAAATAAATTTGAATTTATAGTTGTAACATCAAGAAATGATTTTGAAACTAAGATTGCTAAAGAAAAATTAGATAGTATTGGATTTAATAATAAAAAATCTTTAATAATGAACACCATAAAATAGAAAGATTATTAGATGAAAAAGTTGATTTTATGATAGATGATGATACAATTTGCAAAAATGCAGCAGATAATGGAGTAGTAGCTTTATATTTTAAAAATAATGCTTCAAATAGAATTGAAAATAAAGATAGAGTTATAAATGTTAATAACTGGGGAGAAATTTATAAATATTTAGTATTGGAGAATGATATTGATGAGTAAATACAATAAAGATGATGTTAAGAATATGGAATATGAAGATTTAGTTAAGTTGGTAAGTAAATTAACTCCAAATGAAATAATTGAATTAAGTAATGAAGTTGGATATCCAGTTTTTATTAGACTTTGTATGGGAGAGTTAAAACATAAATTTGTTTTATTACAAGATGGTGCTGCAGCAATTATTGTGAATGATAAAGGACAAATATTACTTCAATCAAGAGCTGATAGAGATAAATGGGGATTACCTGGAGGTTGTCAAGAACTTGGGGAAAGATTTGAAGAAACAGTTATTCGTGAAATAAAAGAAGAAACAAATCTTGATGTAAATGAAGAAGATTTAAAATTAATTGCTATAGTATCAGGAAATAGTAGAAGAAATGAATATCCAAATGGAGATGTAGTTATAAATAATACTGCATTATATTGTATAAACAATTATTCAGGTGAACTTAAATGGGATAGTGAATCAAAAGAAATGAAATTTTTTGATTTAGATAATTTACCACAAAGTCAAAATGATCCTGATTTAATAAAAATATATAAAAAGTATATTAACTTGAAATAAAGATGAAAGTGAAAAAAGTAATATGAAAATAATTTATATGCACCACGCTGAAAGAGATATCAATGAAATAAAAGATGAAAAGTTTAGACAAATGGATGATATAACACAATCTGGAATTAAAGAAGCAGAATTATTAGCAGAAAGATTAAATCATATAAAAGTAAAAGCTATAGTAACATCACCATACTTGAGATGTAAACATACTGCAGAAATACTTAATAAGTATATAAATGTTCCTATTATTGAGGATGAAAGATTTAATGAATGTGGAAAAAATGAAGAGTGGAAAAAAGTACTAGAGAGAAATATGACTGCAATAGATGATATTGTTAAGAAATATGATAACGATGATACAATTATTTGCGTGACAAGTGGTGTTAATATATCTGCTTTTATTTGTTATTTTTATGGATTAAAACCTGAAAATAGTATTCCATATACTCAAGCAGCAAGTATTTCACCAGTATACTTTAAAATTACAAAATAAAAAAAGATGATAAAAAATAATCAATAGGAGGTGATTTAATAATGGAAAATAAGAAAACAGAATATAATGTTTATATAGATGAATCTGGAGATGAAGGAATCAATAAAGGTTCTAAGTATTTTATCTTAACTGCTATTATAGTAAAAAAAGAAAATGATTTAGAAATTTCAAAATCGGTAGATTTAATAAAACAAAATCTAGAAATGCCCGTTAAAGCCCAATTACATTGGAAATTATTAAAAGGAATGCCCAATAAAAAAATGATAATGGATATAGTTAGGGAACTTGATATAAAAATAATAAATGTAATCATTGATACGAAATGCATCCAATTTATTCCGTCTAATAATATATATAATTTTTTTAGCGGATATTTATATGAAAGAATTTGTTGGTATATGAATGATAATAATGGTATTGCTAATATAAATATAAGTTCTAGAGGAAACCTATCAAAGGAGAACCTTAGTAAATATTTGAATGATAAAAATCATAAAAAATTTAACATTGATACATCATGTATAAAACAAATAAAGATAATTCCAAACGAAAGAAAAAAATTGTTGCAATTAGCAGATTGTTGTTGTAGTGCTTTATTTCAAGCATTAAAATATAATAATGATATTCATTTTGATTATATAAAAAGAATACAACATAAGTTATATTCTAAAGGAAAAAATATATTAAGTTATGGATTAAAATTAGTTCCTAATGGAAGTAATTCTATAGAATTAAAAAATTTAATCAATTTTTTATTTAAACAAAAAAAGTGAGCTTTCCCCTGACTGAAGGAACCCACAAGGCAAGCTTGCTGGTGCGAATTAATTGCACCCTTCAGTAACTCAGCGAACTACTCACTCACTGACTAAATATTATCAAAAAAATAATATCTTGTCAATTATATTTTATGTATAAATCGAAAAAAAATTCAAAATTATTGAAAAAAATTCATTGATACTTTAAATTATGGTATACTTTATATAGTTAGTAGTTATTACTACCTATATCCTTTTTACTCTTATTAGTTGTTGGACTTCCACCATAAGGGCACCAGATTGATATTTATTCGAACTTTTATAGGTTCGTTTTTTTATGATAAATTATAAAATTATTATAAAAAACAGTATAAGAAAATAAATGGAATAAATAAAAAGTAGATAAAGTGTTAAATCAAATGATGTTAAGAAAATATTAGAAACAATACAGATTTACTACATTTAGTTATATTAAATAATTTAGAACATACAAATTCAGAATTTATAAAATTAGGTATGTCACAGAGTGAAAGATTAATTAGTTTAAATAATTCTGCTAGAAATAAAATGAAAATATTAAAAAATAATAAGAATGTTGAGAAATTAGAAGTATTACAACAACAAGTAAATGAAGATAATAAATATTTAATCGAGAGTAAATAGAAGGTTAATGAAAAGAGTTTTGTAATAAATAATATAGAAAGTTAAATTTTATAATAAATTTGATTTTCTATTTTTATTTACATTTTTCATAATTTGTGGTATAATATGCACAATTTAAGGGGGAATAAAAAATGGCAAATATTATAGATTCTGGTAATCGTTTTGGTAATATGAATGGTAGCTGCTTTTCAGGAGATTTTACTAAGGAAGAAAAGCAAAAATTATTTTGGGAACATCGTAAATTGATGGGGAAGGCTTATGGTTTTGATCCACATAAGATGTTTATGGCTGATCAAAAGGATAAAACTGGTTCTTTTTTCGAGATTACTGAGGATTATGTTAATGAAAATCCTAACGGTTGGACTGATATAAGTGAGGATATATTGATTATTACAGATAAAGTTCCAGGTGTTGTTATTGGTCATCCTGTTGCTGATTGTCCAGTTGTAATGGTTGAGGATGTTAAAAATGGTGCTGTTGCTGTTGCACATTGTAGTGCTGACTTAATTGATAAACATATGCCTTATATGGCTTATCAAGCCTTAAAGGAAGCATATGATTCAAATGATGACAATATTATTGCGTTTGTTAGTGCTTGTGCCGGGTCAGAGTGGAAGTATGATCAATATCCTAAGTTTGCAACTGATAGTCATATATGGGATGGTGCTATAATTGAAGAAAATGGTGTATTTAAAATAGATGTAAGAAAGGCTATAAAAAAGCAATTAACTGGTTTAGATATTAGATTTAATTATGATGATACTATTACAAATCCAAATTATTATTCTAATAGTGCTGCTAGTCCATACGGTGGAAATGATCAAACTAAATATGGTCGTAATTTTGCAGGAGTTTTTTACCCAGATGATAGTCTTTCTATTGAATGCAACAGTGATATTAAGAAGTTTATAAAATAATAGCTAAATTTTAGACTAAAGTTCGTTTTTTAACGAACTTTTTCTTTTCTAACTTCCTTAAAAATATTTCACAAATCAAGCTAAAACCTTCAGCAATTTAAATTGATTTATCGTTATAAGCAATTCCTAAGCTTAAAAGTTTTCTTTGTTCTAAATTTATGTGTTTCCATGCCTTTTTTTTCAATTTCTACTTATATCTATATAGAAAAGATATAAGTATACTATCAACATACGTAATTACACTACATATTAATAAATAATCACTCAAATAAAAATTAACGAAAGTGAAAAAACTTGATTTTTTTCTAAATATAAAAAGAATGGTATATAATGTACTTGTGAGGTGTCTATATGAAAAAAATAACTATAGGGATTGATAGTTTTGGTAATAAAGAACTGAAAGAATATCTATTATCCTTAAAAGGAATAAGAAATGTAAAAATAAAAAATTTAGATTCATTAAATATCTGCATAGAATATGACCAAAATTTGATAACAGAAAAACTAATAAAACAAGAAATACTATTATTTTTAGATTTATTAAAATTACCATCAATAATCTATTTTGATAAACATTCATCTGACAAAACATCTGAATATAAAATTGTAAAAGAAAATTCTTGTTGTGAATATTGTATAAAAAATAGTATAGAAAGTTTATTTGAAATAGATGGCATTGATAAAGTTAAATATAATTTTGATAAGCAAAAAAATTTAGAAATAATAATAGACTATGAACAAAACAAAATTAAAGAATGCAATTTAAAAGAAATAGAAATGAAGTTAAAAATATAAAGTTTAAAAAAGTATACTTTATAGTACTAAGTAGAAGTGAAATATAATGCAATCATATATATTAATAAAAAATAACAATAAAATATTATTAGAACAATTTACAAAAAGGAACAACTATAAATTAGACCTACCAGCATTTACTACTTTAAATAACACAAATATACGATGTATTTACAAAAAAATTAAAAAGTGCTATAATCGGAACATATTTCAAATGACAAAGAAAAAGGAGTAGTAATTTAATCTCTTGTCTTAGTGATGTTTCCGGTTGGTGAAAGGAAATGGCAATGTTTTATGAATGAACCTTTGAGTTTTATTGTATATCTGCGTTAAAGATATGAGTGCATAGAAATTCTATGAATTAAGGTGGTACCACGGATTTATATTCGTCCTTATTTTATAGAATTTCTTTTTTAGTTTAGGAGGAAAAATATGAAGAATTATATTACTAAAAAAATACTTGAAATTATTAATGTTAATGAAGACAAAATAAAAATTGAAATACCACCAAAAGATAATATGGGTGATTATAGCATTCAATGTGCTAATTTAAGAAATGAAGAATATTCAAATCCAATTGAAATTGCTAATTTGATTAAAGAAAAGTTTAATGATGACGAAAATAACTTTTGTGACATTAAAGTAATGGGACCTTATATAAACTTCTACATTAATTATGAAAAATTTAGTTCTAAAATAATTAATGAAATTGAATCAAATAATAACTATGGATCTTTAAATCAAGGAAATAATGAATCATTATTAATTGAACATACATCAATTAATCCTAATGCAGAACCACACATAGGAAGATGTAGAAATAGTTTAATTGGTGATTTTATGAGTAATTTATATGCGTTTACAGGATACAAAGTTGAAAGACATTATTTTATTAATGATATTGGTTTAAAAATTGCATTACTTGTTATTGGTATAGAAAATTATGGATTAAAAGATGATAGTTTTTCTTCTATTTTAGATATTTATGTAAAAATTAGTAATCAAGCTAAGAAAGATGAAAAAGTAAATCAACAGGCTTTTGATTATTTAAAAAAAGTAGAAAATGGCGATAAAGAAATGATTAGCAGATTTAAAAAAATAACTGATAAATGTGTTGATGGCCAATTAAAAATATTTGACAAATTAAACATTCATTTTGATGTCTTTACTCATGAATCTGATTTTGTATACAATAATTACTTAGAAGATATATTAAATAAATTAGAGAAGACGAATAAATTACATGAAGATGAATTTGGTAGATTGTATGTTGATTTAACAGGTTATAATATACCAACTAAATCACCAGTAATTGTTTTAACTCGTTCTAATAAGACATCTTTATATCCTATGAGAGATATTGCATATACAATTTATAAAATAGGATTAAATTCAAAAAATAATTTTATTGTTTTAGGAGAAGATCAAGAAGTATACATGAAACAAATTAGTGCAGTACTAGATATTTTAGGCTATAAAGCACCTAAACTTATATGTTACTCTTATGTTTTATTAGATGGAGATAAAATGTCTACATCTGCGGGTACCGTAGTTTTAGTTACTGATTTTATGAAAGCAGTAAGAGAAACTTTAATAAAAGAATTTGAATCAAGAAATAGTGAAATTTCTGAAGAAAAATTAAATATATTAGTTAATGCTTGTATCAAATTTACTATGCTTAATGTTTCTAAAAATAAAATAGTTAATTTTAATTTAGAAAATGCAACAAGTTTTACCGGTGAATCTGGTATGTATATTTTATATAGCTTAGTAAGAATTAATTCAATATTAAAAAATAATAAAATAGAATTAGTAGATGAAATAAGATTTAATAATGAAATAGAAAATAAGATTATAAAAGAATTATCATTATATCCTGATGTAATCGATGAATTATTAAAATCTAATGAACCAGCACATTTAACAAAATATATATTTAATGTAGCCGGATTATTTTCAAAACTATATGAGCAAGTTAATATATCAAATGAAACCAATATTGTTTTAAAGTCCTCAAGAATAAGATTATTAAATTGTATTTCAAAAGTAATAACTAGTGCTTTAAAAGTCTTAGGAATAGAAACAATAGAAAAATTATAAAATATTATTTCAAAAAAATATCATATACTTTATATAGTTAATGTGTAAATCAATCGTCTTTATAAAAAGTGCTTTAAACTGTGCCATCGTTCGCACAATTGCGAAATTTGTGTTATCATATTATACGTTTTAAATAAGTTTATAAAAAACAATAAAATTTTTTTGGGGGAAATAAATATGAATTATAATAATATAGTTGAAAGTCAATTAAAAGGTGAAGTAGATTATTATAATAGACATTTTGATAGATTTAATTTAGAAAAAATGGAATATATAAATAAAGGACTATGTGCAGAAATATATTCAGATGAAGAACAAATATTTAAAATGTACTTTCCACTAACACCACGTTCTTGTAGATTGAAAGAAAATGTATTTGATATTTTAAAAGATATAAATAATACTCACTTCATAGAATTATATGAAATTTATAATAGGAGTAATCAAATTGATTTATATAAGAGTCTTTGTGATAATCATGAATTTATAGTATCAGCATATACTGCTAAATATTATAATGATAATTCAGTAAATGCTCTTTTAGAAGATAAGAATTATCTATTAGAAAATTTTTATGAATTAGAAAAACTATTTGAAGAATTAACAAAGAATAATATCTGCACAGATGATATCAAAAGAGATAATTCAATATTAGGTAAAAATGGAATAATTATAATTGATCCAGATTTATTTTATATCGTTGACTCATCTGACGCTTTTTTAAGACAAATGAACAAGAAAAATTTGCTTCAATTATATAATAGTATACTTGTTAATTCTCTTGAAGATGATATTTATTATTACAAGAATGGTAATATTATAAGAACTTTATTAGATGATATTGAAATAACCGGAAAAACAGATGTAACTCATGAAATTTCCAAGACACTAAAATATGTCAACAAACCAAATGAACTATTTATAAATTAAAGATTAAGTACAGATTTATTATATAAAGTGTAATAAGTGTAGAAAAGGAAATGATTAATTAAAATCATTTTTCTTTTGTCATAATATTCTAATTTTCTATATAAATCCAAACAAAAAATGTTATTATAGAAAAAAATTAAAAAGAAAAATATTAAGATCCTAGTATTTTAAGTAATTGTATAAATTATGTTATACTAAATAAGAAAGATATTTAAGAGGAAAATTATGGATAAGAAAATAGAAAATATAATGTCTATTATGGACAATATTGAGTATGGTTTTAAAGACAAGCATGGAAAGAATATTATTTATGATATAGAAAAGTGGAATAATAATTTTAATGATTTTTATTACCTACAAACAAGTGATGAATTATTAAAATCTAAATGTGGCGTTTGTTGGGACCAAACCGAACTAGAAAGAGAATTGTTTAAAGAAACTAAATATATATATGAAACATACTTTATTTATTTAAAAGATAAAGATACACTTCCATCTCATACATTCTTAATATATCAAGATAATAACTATTATTACTGGTTTGAACATTCTTGGAATAAATATAAAGGAATTCACAAGTATAAGACAAAAGAAGAACTACTCCTAGATGTAAAAAATAAATTTATAAATGAAAATAATTATGTTTCAAAAAATGCGATTTTTTATATGTATAGCTATAAAAAACCTCCTTATCATATTAAATGTATGGACTTTTATAACTATATAACAAAAGAGAAAAAAATAGATATATAAATGGAGGGTTAACATGACTAAAGAAGAAAGACTAGAAAAAGCAAGAAAATTTTGTAAAGAAGTAAAACTCCTTGCAAAAGAATATGATTTACCATTCTTTTTAGTAACAGATGGAGCAAGTGTAACATCAAATAATAATTGTGAAGCAGTAAGAGCTGCTAGAAAAAATCATATTGAATGGGAAAAAGGCCATGGATTTAACCCAAATGAAGATTGGAGTAGAGAAGATGAAAGATAAATATGTAGAATATGCTAAAAAAGTTGAAGGTAATAGACTAGATATTGTACTATATTAAATAAATCTATTTTTAAAGATAAAAAGATTGAAAAACACACTGTAAGAGAAAAATTATATTTTGTAAGACAATATCTAAAACCATTTGAAAAAGAAAATAATATATTAGAAAAATCAAAACGATTTACAAAAGTAGCAAATTAGAAAGAATCAAGATACAAATGATTCTTTCTTTTCTATAAAAGTAATTTTACTTAACCATATTTAACGTGTTATAATTACACTAGGTGATAATATGAATAATAGGATACTATTCTTAATTTACCATAATGAAGTAAAGTATTTACAAAATACAAATATGGATCATAGAGAATGGTTTTTATCTCTAGGTGGTAAACCGGAAGAATATGATAATTTAATAAGAGGCTTTATAATGGATAATAAAATACTATTCTTTAAAGGGCCTGAGTTTAAATATGATAATGAAGTCTATAATAGTGCTAAAAAATTTGCTAAAAGTATGCGCAAAACATTAAACAATAATAGTTTAGTGATTTGCTGTGGAATACTACCAGGACTTCCAGGACAAAAATGGGAACCTATTTTAATACTTACCGAAGATGAAATTGAAGGATATATTGAACCAGTAACAAAAGAGATACAACAACAAGAACCAAAAGAATTTCATCAAGAGCCAGTAATAGAATTTAAAAATAACTATGAAGATGAGAATTTTATTAAAACAGCAGTAAATCTAACAGTAGTTATTTTAGTCCTTACAGTAATAGCTAAAATATATTTAATATTAACAAACCATTTAAATACATCATCAATTACAGAAATATTTTTAATATTAATTCAAATAATATCTCTAATTTTAACAATAGTAGGCTATAAAAATAAAAAAAGTTATACCAAATACTTATCACTTTTTACATCAATCATGATAGTCTTATCATTTGATTTACTAGATGTAATAATAGGAATTATTTATTTTATATTTTCAGTAGACCAAGGATATTTTATTTCTTTAAATAATTTTATAAAAGAAAAGATAAAAAAGAAAAAATAAAATGACAACTTGTAATTCAGCTAAAATAATAAAAAAATATGGGAATAAAAGGAGATAAAAAAATGAAAAACAATAGATTTTATGCTTATACAGAAGATGAAATATTAAAAAGATTTCAAACTTCAATCTATGGACTTACTACAAAAGAAGCTAAAAAAAGAATTAATCAAAATGGACTAAATGAATTGCCAAAAAAGAAACCAGACAGTATCCTAAAAATCTTCATAAATGAACTACTAGACCCAATTGTATTATTATTAATAGTTGCCATAATAGCGTCTATAATAGTGGGAGAATATGTAGATGCTGGAGCGATAACATTTATAATATTAGTTGACTTGATAATGGGAACCTTTCAAGAAAAAAAGGCAAATACAACAGCAGAGTCATTATCAACTCTTGTAAAAGAAAAAGTAAAAGTTCAAAGAGATGGCAAAGAAATACTAATTGATTCAAGTGAATTAACATTAGGTGATTTTGTATATCTAGAATCAGGTGACAAGATATCTGCAGATTTAAGAATTGTAGAATCACACAACTTCACAGTTGATGAGTCAATATTAACAGGAGAAAGTATAGCGGTAGAAAAAAACAGTACTCAAAAACCAAACAAAGACTTAGCCATTACAGAACAAGACAATATGTTATTCGCAGGAACTAGTGTAGTAACAGGAAGAGCAAAAGCAATTGTAGTAAGAATCGCCCTAAATACGGAAATAGGAAAAATTGCTCATACAATAAATGAAACAAAAGAAGAGAAGTCCCCTCTAACAATCAGAGTAGAAAAATTTTCAAAACAAATTAGTATTTTAATAATTATAATTTCTATATTAATAACAATATTACTATCAACAAAAGGTCTTCCACTTAATGAAATACTATTATCGGTAATAGCTCTTGCCGTATCTGCAATGCCAGAAGGTTTACCATTAGCCTTAACAATGGCCTTAACAATAGCTTCAAACAAAATGGCTAAACATAAAGTTGTTGCTAAAAAACTATATTCAATCGAATCATTAGGAAGTTGTACCGTAATAGCAAGTGATAAAACAGGAACACTCACAGTAAATGAACAAACTGCAAAAAAAATACTTCTTCCCAACGGAAATGAATATATAATATCAGGTGCTGGGTATAATACTAAAGGAGAAATAGCAGGAACAGACATGAACTATGCCCAAGAAATAGCATTACTAGGTCAAATAAATAATGAAGCAAGATTCTCAAAAAAAGAATGTATTGGTGATTCAATAGATATAGCTTTCCTAGTTCTTGGAGAAAAAGCCAAAACAAATACTGATAATATTCAGATTATAGAAACAATACCGTATGAATCTGCAAGTAAATATTCAGCAGTTTTTTATAAGAAAAATAATGAAATGTTTTGTACTATTAAAGGATCATTAGAAGTAGTAAGTGAATTTTGTAACAAAATAAATTTAAGGAAAACAAAAGATAATAGATTACTGGAAGAACAAAATGAATCTCTAGCTAAAGATGGATATCGAGTAATTGCTATTGCTAATGGAAAAATAGAAGAAAAAGAGACATATACTGAAAAAGATATAAAAAATCTTACATTTATGGGAATGGTAGGTTTTATAGATCCAATTAGAAAAGAAGCAATACATGCAATAAATAAATGTAGAACAGCAGGAATAAAAGTACTTATGATTACAGGTGATCATCCACTAACAGCATTCAAGATTGCAAAAGACTTAAAATTAACAAGAGATTATAAAGATGTAGCAACAGGAAAAGAAGTGGATGAATATTTAAAGAAAAGTGAAAAAGAATTTGATGAATTTATAAAATCAAAAATAATATATACAAGAGTAACTCCAATTCAAAAATTAAAAATCGTTGAGTCACTAAAACGTCAAGGAGAGTTTGTTGCAGTAACAGGAGATGGAGTAAATGATGCCCCAGCATTACGTGCAGCAAATATTGGTATTGCAATGGGAAGTGGAACAGATATAGCAAGAGAAACTTCTAAAATGATAGTACTAGATGATAATTTTAAATCAATTGTTCATGGTGTATTAGAAGGAAGAGTAGCATATGCAAACATAAGAAAAATAATATACTTTTTAATATCATGCGGATTAGCCGAAGTTTTATTCTTCTGCCTATCGATATTATTAGACATGCCAATGCCATTAGTAGCAATACAACTTCTTTGGTTAAATGTTGTAACAGATGGAATACAAGACTTCGCATTATCGTTTGAAAAAGCAGAAAAAAATATAATGAATGAAAAGCCAAGAAATCCAAAAGAAAGCCTATTTGACAAAGCATTATTAGAAGAAATATTAATATCAGGACTATCAATTGGAATAATAGTATTTGTATTATGGTGGTATTTATTAAATGTAGTTCATATGGAAATAGCTCCAGCAAGGGGTTATATAATGGCTTTAATGATAATTATTCAAAATATTCATGCATTTAATTGTAGAAGTGAAAAGAAAAGTGCCTTTACAATTCCACTAGGTAGCAATTTAATTTTCTTATTTGGAGTATTAGGTTCACTAATTCTTGGAGTTGTTATTCTTGAAGTTGAACCATTAAATACTATATTAAAAACAGCAAGTATTCCAGCAGGACATTTAGTAGGCTTATTTAGTTTAGGTTTTGTTATATTAGTAATTATGGAATTGTATAAAAAAATTAAATATAATAATGAATAAGCTTATGATATAATAATGACATAGGGAGTGATTGAAGTGATAAAAACATCCATTGATATTAATGAAATAAATAAACAAAAAATAATTGATCAAATAAGATGCCTTGCAATAGACATGATTGATAATGCAAATAGTGGACATCCTGGAATTGTCCTTGATGCTGCACCTATGATATATGCTTTATATGCAGATCATATGAATATTGACCCAAAGAACCCAACTCTTTTTAATAGGGATAGATTTGTAATGAGCGCAGGTCACGGTTCGGCATTACTTTATGCAACACTTTATATGGCAGGTTATGATTTAACAATAGATGATTTGAAAGAATTTAGACAAATTGATTCAAAAACACCAGGTCATCCTGAGTATGGAATAACTCCAGGAGTTGATACAACAACAGGTCCATTGGGACAAGGCTTTGCAACAGCAGTAGGTATGGCAATCGCAGAAGCACACTTATCAAAAAAATATAACTCTAAAAAAGATATAATCAATCACTATACATATGTATTAGCAAGTGATGGAGACTTAATGGAAGGAATTTCATATGAAGCTGCCTCTCTTGCTGGAACATTAAAATTAAATAAATTAATAGTACTATACGATTCAAATGAAATTTGTTTAGATGGAAAAACAAATAAAACATTCATAGATAACGTTCCAATGCGCTTTATTTCAATGGGCTGGAATGTATTGACAGTAGTAGATGGAGAAGACTATGAGCAAATATCACAAACAATTGCTGAGGCAAAAACCTCAGTAGATAAACCAACACTAATTCAAATAAAAACAACTATTGGTAAGTACTCAGAATTAGAAGGAACAAATAAAGTTCATGGAAAACCATTGACAAAAGAAGACATAAGTAAAATAAAAGAAAAACTAAATGTAAGAGATATACCTTTTCAAGTATCTCTTTCAACACTAGACGAATTCCAGTATCTAATAAATAATCGTTGTAAGAAGATTAGTGATAAGTTTGAAAAATCACTAGAAACGTTAACAGAAGAAGAACAAAAAGAATTAAAGACATTTATAAGTAATGATAAGACTGTAGACATAAAAGATTTTGTTTATGATACACCAGAATCATTGGAAGAAGCACCAAGAGATGCATCATCTAAAATATTGAATGCTATAGTAAAGCAAACACCATTTGTTATTGGTGGCTCAGCAGATTTATTTGCAGCTAATAAAACATATATTGACGAAGTAGGAGATTTTTCAAGTGATGACTATTCTGGAAAAAACATCTTTTTTGGCGTAAGAGAACATGCAATGGGCGCAATTATTAATGGACTTGCATTGTCTGGATTTAGACCATATGCATCAACTTTCTTATCATTTTCAGATTATTTAAAACCAGCAATTCGCTTAGGTTGTATGATGAACTTACCAAATGTTTATATATTTACACACGATTCAATAAGCGTTGGTGAAGATGGTCCAACACATCAACCAGTAGAACAATTATTAGCACTTAGAACTATGCCAAATATGGAAGTGTTTAGACCAGCTGATACAAATGAAGTAATTGGATCATATAGAACAATCTTTAGTCAAGTGAATTCACCAGCAACAATTGCACTTTCAAGAAATAAACTTCCAATACTTGAGTATACAAAAGCTAACATGGTAGAAAAGGGCGGATATGTTGTAATTGACCCTATGAAAAAGCCCCAAGCAATAGTAATATCATGTGGCGAAGAACTACATCAAGTTATAAAAGTCGCAACAAACCTAAAAGTAAAAGGTATAGATATCAGAGTTGTTTCAATGCCAAACCTAGAGAGATTCCTAAAACAAGATGAAGAATACATAGAAAGCGTCTTACCAGTAGAAATCAAAAAAATCGCAGTAGAAACAACACCAGAATATTCTTGGAATAAAATTATATTTAACAGTAAATATATTATTTCACAAAACGAGTATGGAGCAAGTGGAAAATATCAGGATGTATACAAGAAATTTGGTTTCGATGAAACATCACTTGAAGAAAAAATAGAAAATTTACTAAAATAATACAAAAATAGACTTATCATTTTGTTATCATTATCTTGGTGATAAAATGAAAGTCTATTATATTTTTAATGTAAAACAAGAATTTATAAAACTATACAGTGATACACCAAGTGTCCTATATAATATACTAAAAACAATTTTCTACCTTGATAAAGAAGAAGTAGAATACGGATATAATTTATTCAGCCAATTAATAGTACCATTCAAAAAAGACGAAATTGACAAACAATTATTTATAAAATTACATCAAGACATACCATACTCCAAAAGAAAAAACACTCACTATATAAATAATTTATATTTAAATGAAATAAGCAGATTAGATGTAAATAATTATTATTTAAAATTAGAAGTAGAACAAAATTTTTCTAGTTTCTTTAAAATATTAAATAGAGAAAATAAAAACTTATTCGTTTGTTGTTTCAAAAGTACAGATTTTTTCTTTTTAAATGATTACTTATTAAAACAATTAAGTTAACTAGTTAATCTATATATAAAAATATAAACAATAAATATTTATAGTAGAAAGGGTTTATTAAAAAGTAAACTCTTTTTTTGTCTTATCAAAAATCACTTTACACCATCAATGACAAATCAATAAAAATCATTTGCCTATAAACTTAAATTTTGCTATAATAGGTAACGTTTAAAAAAATAGTATAGAGATAGTAGAATAGAGGGATATTTAATGAAAAATGAAAAAGAAAATTATGATAGAAAAGAATATTTATATAAAGCAAATATGAAGCAAATTAATTACAGTAGATACTTTGATGTATACTCAGATAATGATTCAACTAAATATGAACCAGAAAAATATTCAGTGTTAAATTCAAGCACGAAAGAATTAAAATTAGAATTAATAATTAATGAAGAAAACCATGTAATTGAAATAAAAACATTTAGTAATCAAAAAATTAGTGAAGATAGTTTAGAAAAAATAAAGAGTGTTCTATCAGTATATTATTCAGATTCACCATATATAAAATTATTATTAAATGGCAAAAAAGTAAATGACATTAATTTATTAATTGATATACTATCATGTAATACAACAGATGATAAAAATGTAAGCGATATATATAAAATTAAAAATGAAAAGGCAAATAATTTATTTTTGATGAAAGATAAAATTCATTTACATCTTGATGTGAATTCAAAAACAGCCTATATCAAATTACCTAACTATTATGAATATACAAAGGAAAATGCAAGCAAACAATTAATTAAATGTGCAAAAGATATTGTTGATAAGATAGGTACAGAATGTAAAATTTATGCAATAAATGAAGCGGGAGAAATTTATACAACACTTACGTTGAATCAACTTCTAGAAACAGAAAAAATAAATTTTGGCACAGAAAAATTATATGAATTTAATTCGGAAGGAGAAAAAAGTTCATTAAAATCTCAAGAAATTCAAACTAACGAAATACTTAAAAGACTTGATATCCATATCAATAAAGAATTAACAGCTAGAGAATACAATGAAATTCTGAAAAAAATAAATGATATTGGACATAATTATAATGTATTTACATTACGAAATGAAAATGCATCTAAAGAAAGAAAATATTTTTATGAATATTTCAAAAAAGGATATGAAGGATTATTAACTGAAATAAAAACGATAAGAGAAGAAACTATTAATTTAGAAAAAGCAAATATTAAACAGGAATTACCTGAAAATCAAAAAAGATTGAAACGTATATATAATTCATAGAATAAATATCACAAAACTAGGAGTTTAAATATAATTTAAAAATAAATAAAAAAGTGAATTTGTGTTTTCCATAGATTCACTTTTTTCTATAGTTGATTTTACATGAATTGCTATGAAATGAAAATTGATATTTAAAATTTTAGGAAAAATTCTAAGCTTAAATTTTCCCTTAGTTGTATTTTAAAATAAATCATTATATAATATTTTATGATGAAAGAATATGTAACAATACATAAAAAAGATTAAGGCGGAGTATATAAATGAACGAAAAAATGAGTTTAGAACAATTTCAACAAATAAGAAACCAATTAACACAATTATTTAAACAAATTGAAGATAATTATGAGGCACATGAAAATGACAAAAATTATGATATGGACTTATCTATTAAGAAATATTTAACACTTCAAAGTAGTTTACTTAACCATGATTTAAGTGATATTCCTTTTGAGGCATGGAAAGATTTTATAATAGGCTCCGATGAAACCCATGCAGTTGATTTTTCTAAAACTAAAGCAAATATAGATTTTAATCTAGTTGACTATCCGGGAAACTGTAATTTTAAAGGATGTAATATTAGAAATTTAGATAAAATATATTCATTTAATCCTAATGATTTTGATGAGCAAACTATTCAGATGAATTCTAAATTATCTCTAAGTGATACTTTCAGTAATGAGTTCAAAGAAAAATATTATAAACGTAATTTAACTATAGCTGATTTAGCAAGTTTATCTTTAGAACAATTAGAAGAAATAAAACAAAAAGAATTTATAAAACATGTATTTGGATCCAGTGGTTTAACGTTGATGTTAGAAACTTTAGGTTTAGATAAAGCTATAGAATTATATAATCATTCAGAAGAAGAATTTGATGCCGTAATTCAAACTATGGATATGTATTATGATATAAACTATGTCAATAAAAATACACCCACTTTTGATGAATTATTGAAAAAAGCAAAAAATATCGATGTTTCGGAAATAAAGAATGCTTGCTTTGATTTTTTAAAAGAAAAAATTACTAAGGAATACTATTATCATTTTAATCCCATTGATTTTCCAGAAAGTTTTATAAGAGAAAATCCTGATATATTTTTAGTAAATGTTAATATTCCAGATGAAGTTAAAAAAAGATATTTTGTGAGAAAGTTAATACTACAAGATTTATTTGATTATCCAAAAGCTTTTCAAAATATTTCAGTTGATTTTTTTATGGATGATAGTTATTTATCAACTATATCACAATTTATAAGTAATAATTATGGTGTTGGAAAATTTCAAGAACTTGTACAAAAACATCAAGATTTATTTGAACATATATCAGAAAAAAGAGATTTTTATAATCTTAGTCAGTTTTTACAAACTGGAAAAGATTTAGATAGTACATTTGATAATGCAGTTAAAAAATATTTCTTAAATTATGGCATGCCAGAACAATATAGTGTTGCAAGCGAAGAACAAACAATATATAATGTTCCAGATTGGTTATCATCAATGCATTTTCAATTAATTGATAAAATAACATCTATGAATGATTTAATGCCATATAATGAATCACTAGTAGTTCTTGATAAAAATCAAAGAATTGTATTAGATGCTCTTGGTATAGATAATATTAAAAGATTTGAGCAAGAAACAGGATTCTTTTCTCATCCTGATAATAAGTGGGGTAGAGAAGACTTGTTTAGTGTATTTTGTTCTTATTTTAATACACATAATCCAAATGAGTTAGTAAATGAAGGTATTGATTTTAAAAACGGAAGTTTGTCTTATGAAGATTTTTTAAATCAAATTGCAAATTGTTTAGACAACATGAGAAAAAATAAAATATTTCGTAATTATAATGATTATAGTTTTATTCAAGGTGAATTCAGAGAATGTCATCCGGAAATATTTATGAATATAAATGCCCCTGAAAAATTACAAGAACTTTTTTATAAAAAATCAATAACTCCGCGAATAATAGCAGAACATCCAGAATATATACAATATTTAAAAGGTAAAGATTTAAGTTCCTGCTTTGAAGATGAAATAATAAATATTGATGGTAGTAATGCAATAAATCATAATGAAAACTTATATAAATTTATTGGCAGTAAAACAGATTTTAATGGCGTTATGAATTTTATTACAGAATATAGTGATATTTTAGATATAGTTTTTGATAGAAAAGATGAAGAAAGTTATCAATATAAACCAAAATTTACAATCGATGATGATATAGATAAAATTAAAAATAGAATAAATGAGACATTAAGAAAATTAATTCTCGAAAAAGGCTTTGCTTATCCTAAACATATTCCTAAAGATTTAATTGAACAATACCCATCAATGTTTTTAGATGAAAATGTGCCGCAAGAATTGCAAGAAGCTTTTTATAATAGAACAATATCAGCGGAACTTGTTTTATCAAATCCATCATATATGAAATATTTAAAAAATATCGATTTAGAGGTTTTATTTAAATATATGCCTGTAAATGCTGTGAATGAAAAACATGTAAATGAGCAGGTTAATTTAGTTAGTGGCATTAAACAGGTATTTGGTTCAGATGAAGCTTTTGATATAATGCTTTTATATGGAAAATATATTGAAAAAGTATTTGAAGATAATAAATTAGAACAATTTAAATTCAATCAAAATTTTTCTAAGGCTGATTTATTAGATGAAATGGATAAGGCAATATTACAAAATATTATTGATGGAAAGATGAAATATGATGAAAAAATCCCAAGCCATTTTAAAAACAATAATCCAACCTTATTCTTAGGAGAAAACGTTTCACAAGATATTAAGGATAAATTTTATAATAGACAATTTACAATAAATGACTTTAATGATAATCCTAAACTATTTGATATATTTGATAAAACAAATATTACCTGTGGTTTTTCAGAGAATATGTCTTGGATTATTCCTTTATTTAATAATTCTGAAAATTCAAAAATAGCAAATTATAATCGTATGAAATTGATATTAGCGTATTCTAGAATAAATGATACAGACCTCCAAGATATATTTAAAGATTATGTTATGGAAGATGAAAACGATATTGATTTAGAAAAAACAGAATATATTTCCAAAGCTTTCGCAAGACTTTCTGAAACAAATTCAATTGAAATGTTTAAATTTAGAAAAGAACTTGCTAGACAATTATTAAAAACAGAAGATCCATTGGAAAAAGTAAATAATATTGAAGATATATTTATAAAAAACAATATTCCAACAGTTGGTAAAATATATTCTTGTTTCGAAATATTACATCCAGATTTTCAAGGTTTTGATTTTGAAAAAAGTTCTATGGTTTCACCAGTATTAAAAAATGTCACAACAAGAAGTAAAAAAATAATAGTTTTTTCAGATTTAATAAAATGTGCTTTCGGCTCTAATAACAGGTCTATTAATGCATATTTAAAAAATATTGATTTTGGTTCTGGACTATATGAAAAAATAAAAAATGGTCAAGTTCAATTTGATTCACTTGGCGAAAATGAAAAACAAGAATTAAAAATATTTAGTAAACATTTGGCAACGCTATATAATAATACAACAATAGCGAAAGTTGAAAATAAAGTGTTTAAATCTAGTGGAGATAATTTAAATGATATTTTTGAACTTTCAAAAAAACTTTCTCCTAATGGAACATTAGATTATAATTTAGCAGACAGAGCTATTAGAATGTTCTGTTGGTCTACTGGAATCGACACATTAGACCAAGCTAAAAAATATATTGAACAAAAAATAAAAACTGCAGATTCAAGAAATAGAAATGCTTCTACCAAAGATATGACATTAGAACAAGGAGATTTCATAAAAGGAATTGAAGATATTAAATATTTAGGGAACATTTTACAAAATGGTAGTGTTTCAAAAGAATATTTGGGATCAGATGCTACTAGTGATGGAACTCCACTTGACACTGATATTTCAATGATTATGAGTTCTGAAGGGACAATAAATGAAAAAATAAAAAAAACAGCAGCACATGGTTATGGACGTAATGGAGGCATATGGTTTGTCCTTAAAAATGATGATAGATTTGTAAACACTAGAACCAGTATGGAAACAGAGAATGCAAAAATGGATATGTCTAAAATTGAAGTGTTTTATACAGGTGCTGTAGGACAGGATCATCATGGAATTAGAACCGGTTTTGCTTCAAGTGAAATAAATTATATTGTTATGGAAAATTATAATCCAAAGGTTGGCTTAGAAATTGCTATAAATGGATTTTATATTCCTGTAGCTAATAAAGAAGGCAAAATTATATTTACTCCAAAAGACTATGATAAATTAAGAGAAAAAATGAGTGGATTATCATATTATGGAGAAGATAGTTATTCTTTTTCAGAAAACTTAGTAACCAAAGAAACTGAAGAATTAGCTCAGAAAATAGAACAAAGTAATTATGAAGTTCAAGTTAAAAGAGAAAAAATTAATAATATTATAAAAAAATCTCTTGAAGAATTAGGACTAAATTTAAAAACTGAAATTGATGGTGATTTAACCGAAGGATTTGTAGAATTAATTGATACAGGCTCAACTGGAAGAGGGACAAATAAACCTGGTGATGGAGATTTTGATTTTATGATGAGATTAGATAAAGCAATATTATCAAATTCATCTAAACTAGACAAATTAAAACAAACTATCTTAAAAAATCTTGGAAAAGAGAATTCTTCTGAAATAACTGGAGCTGGAGATTTTAGATTAAAAGGTGTCCAAATAGATGACAAAACAAATGTAGACATTGATATTACATTTACTAAAAAAACTGATAAAATAACATATTCAACAGATATGGCGTTACGTGATAGACTTGCAACTATTAAAAAAATAGACCCAGAAAAATATAAGTATGTAGTTGCAAATATTCTTCTTGCTAAACAAGTATTAAAAGAAGCTGGTGCATATAAACCTAATCGTGGAGAAATACCTCAAGGTGGACTAGGTGGAGTAGGAATAGAAAACTGGATCCTACAAAATGGTGGTTCATTTATTGATGCAGCCAAAAGTTTTGTTGCAGAAGCAGAACGTAAAAGTTTTTCTGAATTTCAATCAACTTATCAAATATGGGATTTTGGTGATAATCATTTAGCTGAAAGAAATGAACAATATCCTCATGATAATTTTGTATCTAAAAATATGAGTGATGCAGGATATCAAAGAATGGTTCAAGCACTAGAAGACTATTTAAAAACTATGAAAATTAATAAAACCCTAACAGAAGAAATAAAAAAATAGTTAAAAATACTATTCTAACAACCTTTTATCCAAGATAGTAACCAACTAAATATTGAACAAAGAAAGAATATTTTTAAAATATATATAAGTAATAACTATAAAATCACTTGTATAAATTCATATTTTTTGTAATAATATTACTGAGGAGATGATTTTATGCTACATGATATATTACTTGTTGTAGTTGGTCTTTTATTTGGATTAGTAATTGGTTTCTTCGTAGCACGTACACTAATGAAGAAATATTTAAAGAAAAATCCCCCAATCAATGAAGATATGATTAAAACTTTAATGATGCAAATGGGAAGAAAGCCAAATCAAAAACAAATAAATCAAATGATGAAAGCAATGGAGAAATATCAATAAGATATTTCTTTTCTTAATATAGTAATAAGGGTGATATAAATGAAAGATTTTAAAGAAAAATTATCATTAGTTCCAACAAAACCTGGAAGTTACCAGATGAAAAACAAAGATGGAGTAATCATATATGTAGGAAAGGCAAAAAATCTTCAAAGAAGACTTAGAAGTTATTTCACAAGAACAGTAACAGGTAAAACTAAGATGTTAGTTGAAGATATAGATGACTTTGACTACATAGTAACCTCATCTGAATTAGAAAGCCTAATACTTGAAATAACCCTAATAAAAAAATATGATCCCAAATATAATATCCTATTACGAGATGATAAATCTTATCCCTACATAGAACTTACAAATGATAAATATCCAATCGTTAAAATAGTAAGAACACCTAAAAGAAAGAAAAACAAATCACATCTATATGGGCCATATCCTAATGCATCAGCTGCTAGAAAAACAGTAAATATAATTAATCGAATATATCCATTAAGAAAATGTGACAAACTAAAAAAAGATTTATGTCTATATTATCATATAGGAGAATGTCTTGGATATTGTAAAAAAGATATTTCAAAAGAAACAATAGACGAAATGAAAAAAGAAATTATAACATTTCTAAAAGGTGACAGTAAAATAATATCTCAAAAAATAGAAAAAGAAATGATTAAAGCATCAGAAAACTTAAATTATGAAAGAGCATTAGAATTAAAAAACATGCTTGAAGATATAAATACAACTTTAAAGAAACAAAAAATTGACCTTAATAATAATTATAATTTTGATTTAGTAAACTACTTTTATGAAAATAACTATCTAGGAATAGAAATATTCTTTATAAGGGATGGACTATTATTTGGAAGACATAATGAAATAATATCGTCAATTGGAGATATTTCAGAAGAAATTACAGAATACTTAATAAAATTCTATGATAAAGGAGTACTTCCACATGAATTATTTGTACCACAAGAAATAGATGAAGCATTACTTGAAGAATACTTTAAAGTAAAAGTGTCTAAACCCCAAAAAGGTAAATTAAAAAATCTTTTAGACCTTGCTAAAGAAAATGCAAAAGAACAGATTGAACTACAAGGAGAAACATTAAAGCGAGATGAAGAAGAAAGGCTAAAGGCTTTGAATGAATTAAAAAATCTTTTAGGATTAAAAGAACTACATAGAATGGAATCTTTTGATAACTCTCATTTATTTGGAACTTTTTATGTTGGTGGAATGGTTGTATTTGATGACTTCTTGCCAAACAAAGACCTATATAGAAAATATAAAATTTCAGCAGAAGCAAAAGATGATTTAAGTGCTATGAAGGAAGTAATATATAGAAGATATTTTAAAGTATTAATGGAAGAGTCCTATAAACCTGACTTAATTGTAATGGATGGTGGTATGCTTCAAATTAATGCTTGCAAAGAAATATTAGAAAGTCTAAATCTTCATATACCAATCATTGGTTTAGTAAAAGATGATAAACATAGAACCAATCATATAATGAATGAAAACTTAGAAATATTAAATGTAGATAAGGATTCTAAATTATTTTTATTCTTGACAAGAATACAAGAAGAAGTACATAGATATGCTATATCCTATCATAGGAATATAAAAGCAAAAGGAGCACTTTCAAGTGTTTTAGATGTTGTACCAGGAATAGGAGAAGTAAGAAAAAAAGAATTATTAAAAAAATTTGGTTCACTAAAGAAAATGAAAGAAGCAACACAAGAAGAGTTAGAAACGGTAGTTACAAAAGAGGTTGCCGAAAAATTGTTTGTTTACCTAAAAGATATATAGTATAATTAATCTATAATAGAGGTGACAATATGAAATTAAATAAAAAAGGATTCTCATTAGTTGAATTATTAGCTGCAATTGTAATACTAGCAATTATGATAACACTCGCAACAGTTGCTTATTCAAGATATAGACAACATGCAAAGCAGCAAGGATATGACACTCTAGCCAAGACAGCAAGTGAAGCGGCTGCCCAATATGCCATGGACAATCCTGAAAAAGTAAAAGTAAAAGGGGGTGTTTCATTTGAAACGTTATATGAAGGTGAATATATGAGTTCATTATCTGATCCAGGAATAAAAAATAAACAATGTAAAGGAGACGTAGTTTTAAGAACTATGAGAGAGGAAAATGTAGGAACTCTTGATACAAATGAATATACTGTACACGTTTGCTGTAAAAATTATAACTATACATATGTTTTTCCAGGTGGAAGTAAAATCAAAACAAAAGAGTGTGCAATGCTTCAATAAGAAATAGAATAATATCCAAAAAATAAAAGGTACTAAGTATCTTTTATTTTTGTTATAATAGAAAAGAAGTAGGTGGTAAAATGAGTAAAATTCATGTAATGGATGAAGTACTAGCAAATAAAATAGCAGCAGGAGAAGTAGTAGAAAAATGTATGAATGTTGTAAAAGAATTAGTAGAAAACTCAATAGATGCAAATGCTGATGAAATAACAATAAAATTAATAGATTCTGGAGTAAAGGAAATAGAAGTTAGTGATAATGGAATAGGCATGGATAGAGAAGATGCAAAAATAGCTTTCCAAAGACATGCAACATCAAAATTAAAAAACTTAGATGATTTATTTTATATAGAATCATTAGGTTTTAGAGGTGAAGCACTGCCATCAATCGCCAGTGTATCAAACGTTAGATTAAAAACAAGTAATGGTGAAGTAGGTACAATAGTAACTCTAGAAGGTGGAAAAAACATGCAAGTAACTTCATCTGATCTTCAAAAAGGAACAACAATCACGGTATCAGATTTATTTTATAATACCCCAGTTCGATTAAAATATTTAAAAAATCTATATGTAGAATTAGCCTATATAGTTGAATACTTAAACAAAATGGCTCTATCATATCCAAATATTAAATTTACATTAATAAATAATGATAAGGTATTATTAAAAACAGATGGTAATGGGGACCTATTAAAAGTTATCTACGAAATATATGGAGTTGATATCACAAAGAAAATGATTCCGATAGAAGGAGAAAGTGATGATTATTATATTCATGGATATATATCTTATCCTGAAGTAACCAAAGGAAATAGAAACTCCATCACAACACTAGTAAATGGAAGAGTAATTAAAAACAATGAACTTAATAAATGTATTGTTGACTGTTACCACACATATATTCATAAAGATAGATATCCAGTAATTGTACTAAATATTGAAGTAGATCCAATACTAATAGATATTAACATTCATCCAACTAAGATGGATATAAAATTTTCAAAAATGGACACCTTAAAGGAATTAGTAATAGAGTTAATTACAAAAAGACTAGAAAATATCACACTAATCCCAGAAGTATCAGTAAGAGATAGTTACTCAGTTAGTGAAGTACATAGACAAATAACCAATAATTTAGATAAGGAAGAACCAAAAGAAGAAAAAGAAAATAAATATGAAGAAATGACTCTAGATTTTGAAGTAGCCGAACAAAAGAAAGTCTACGAAAAAGAAAAGAAAGATAAATTAAAAGAAGACCTACCTTTTGAAATAGAAGAGGAACCTGAAAAAGTAGCTAGAATCAAAAAAATGATTCCTCGAGGTGTTGTTTTAATGACATACATTGTTGCCGAAAATGAAGATGGAATGTATCTAATAGACCAACATGCCGCAGCCGAACGTATAAACTATGAAAAAATATTAAAGCAGATGAATGAGTCTCCAATCACAATTGATCTATTAATACCGATAAAAATAGAATTAAGACCAGATGAATTTATACTTGCCAGAGAAAGATTTGACTTATTAAAACAATATGGCTTTGATGTAGATGAATTTGGCTTCGATAGCATAATAATAAGATCACATCCAAGCTGGATTCCAGAAGAAAAATCAGAAGAAATAATAAGAAAAATAGTTGATATCATAATTGACAAAGGAGAATTTGATTTTGATAAGTTTATATGGCGTATGGCCGCAACAACTGCCTGTAGAATGTCAGTAATGGCTAATACATATATATCACCTGAAGATGAAGAATGGATATTAGAAAATATTAGATATTGTGATAATCCATTTACATGTCCCCACGGAAGACCAACAATAATAACATATTCAAGATATGAATTAGAAAGATTATTTAAGCGTCAACTTGATTAAAATTAAAATTCTTAGTATAATATGTCCCATAAAAAAGGGGGACTATACTAATGAAAAGCAAAATATTTGATAATGTTTACCCATTTACAACTGAAGAAATAGCAAGTTACTTTCCATTATTAGCTTTAATTCATTAAAAAGTATGAATACCTATATGGCAAGTAAAAATTTATATAATAAATTAAGAAAATTACTCTCAGAAGAGTCTGATAAAATAAGCTATATAGAAGGAAATATAATGAATATAGAATCAATAAAAGATAAAAAGTATGACGTTATTATAACCTCTAATGTATTACAATATTTAGACTTCTTTGTTACAGAAGGTACATCGATTGAAGAAACGTTACAAGGCTTATTTAAAGAGTTAAAAGATCATCTAACAGAAAAAGGTATTCTTCAATTATTGTACTATTACTCATTCACAAATAGTTACATGAAAAAGAATTCTAATAGTTATACAACGACATCTCTTCCATGGATAGTAGATACTTTAAGTGATGATATGCTTTATTTAGATAAATTTGAAAATTCAATGGGTAAAAAAGATGCTATAGTAACCTATATAAAAAAGTAAAAAGAAAGAGATGACTATATGAAAGATATAATTGTAATTGTTGGACCAACAGGAATAGGAAAAACAAAGTTAAGTATCGAACTAGCTAAAAAATTAGATGCTGAAATAATAAATGGTGACAGTGTGTCAATATATAAAAGACTAAACATTGGAAGTGCAAAGCCAACCAAAGAAGAACAATCTGGTATTCCACATCACCTAATAGACATAAAAGATGTAGATGAAGACTATACAGTATTTGATTATCAAAAAGATCTTAGAAAGAAAATAGAAGAAATAACATCACGAGGTAAACAAATAATCATAGTAGGGGGAACAGGTCTTTATATAAAAGCAGCTCTATACGATTACAAATTCACAGAAGGAACAACATATAATGAATATAATGATTTATCAAATGAAGAAATACTTTCAAAAATTAAAGAATATAAAGTAGAAAAATTTCCAGAACTAAATAATAGAAAAAGATTAGTAAGACTTCTAAATAAACTAGAAAACAATGAAGAAATAACAAATAATAAAGATAAATTACTTTATAATATCAAAGTAATAGGCCTAACAACAGATAGAGAAACACTATATAAAAGAATTAATAAAAGAGTAGATATTATGATGGAAAATGGTCTATTAGATGAAATAAATTCATTAAAAGAAGACTATAAAAACTCAAGAATATTAAATAGTGGAATAGGTTACAAAGAGTTCTATGATTACTTATATAATAATAAAAGCTTAGAAGATGTAATTGAAGAAATAAAGAAAAACTCAAGACATTTTGCTAAAAGACAATATACATTCTTTAATCATCAATTTAATACAAATTGGTTTAACGTAGACTTAAATAATTTTGATAATACAATTATTGAAGTAATGGATTTTTTAAAAAAATAGAAAAACTAAATTTAAATAACAAACAATTATAATTGGTATTATAATGTAAAAAAAGGAGGATATAAGTAAATGATTAGCGAATATAATTTTGAAACATTATGTCATAAGTATAACTTAACAAAAGATAAAATTCTTAACAATAATTCTAGTGTATTAAAACAAGGAAAATTTCAAGAAATTGATGAGACTTTAAATTACTTAATAAATTGCTTAAATATTAGTGTAAGAAATATTGAGAAGTGTCCAAGTATTTTATATAGAAATGTTAAACAAATAAAAGAAAATGTTAATTTTTTAAATTCTAAAAATTTATCTATTTTAAATATCGAAAGTTGTTTACATATTCTTTCTACAGAATCTGATGAATTAAAAAAAACGTATGATTATGTATTTAAAAATTATGGATTTCAAGCAATAGAAAAAATAACATCTATTTTATCTGTTCCTGTTGATATAATAAATGATGTTGAATCTCTAAATATATGTTTTGTTGATCCTATAGGTAATTTAGCTGTTGCGACAGGAGTAGAATTTGGAATTACTAATATTAATGAAGTTAGTAAAATATTACAAAGTAAGGAATATCAAGAACATCCAGAGCTATTTACATCAGTGGTATTGGCAAAAGCAAAATTAGAGGATATACAAAAGATATTACAAAGTAAGGAATATCAAGAACATCCAGAAATGTTTACATCAGAGGTATTGGCACATGCCAAATTAGAGGATATTCAAAAGATAGTACAAAGTAAGGAATATCAAGAATATCCAGAGCTATTTACATCAGAGGTATTGGCAAAAGCCAAATTAGAGGATATTCAAAAGATAATACAAAGTAAGGAATATCAAGAACATCCAGAAATGTTTACATCAACAACATTGGCACATGCCAAATTAGAGGATATACAAAAGATACTCCAAAGTAAGGAATATCAAGAACATCCAGAGCTGTTTACATCAGAGGTATTGGCAAAAGCCAAATTAGAAGATATACAAAAGATATTACAAAGTAAGGAATATCAAGAACATCCGGAGCTATTTACATCAACAACATTGGCACATGCCACATTAGAAGATATACAAAAGATAATACAAAGTAAGGAATATCAAGAACATCCAGAACTATTTACATCAGAGGTATTGGCAAATGCCAAATTAGAGGATATTCAAAAATTATTACAATTACCTTATTGGGTTGATGAAAAATATGAAAGACTATTAACCTCCTCAGTTATTGCAAATAGCAAATCAATGATCAAAAAATTGCCTAATTTAATAAAATTAGCTGAATATTATGAAATAGCTGAATTTATTAATTACAGTTATCTTAAAAATTCTCCTAGTCAAAATTTTGCATTAATTAATTATCTTTTAGAAAATAATATTCCATTAATTGTTAATAATAAATTAAATCCCTTGTTTCTTAGAACTTCTGGAGTATTGAAAAAGAAATATAGTATTGATTTAAAAGTAGAAATGTTAAAATATGATTTTAGTAAATTTAAATTTGATGAAGAAATAAAAAGTGGAGGTGGAAAAAGTGAAATTAGATAATTTAGATATCAAAGTTTTAAGAGAAAACTTTGATGGTGATACTATTAATAAAATAGATATGGACAATGTTTCTAAAATAATTATGTATTTGAAAAAAAATGAAGTTTATTATTTTAAAGATTTGTTTTTATTGTTTTTGGATTTGTTTTTACTTCCAGTTGATGAATTTATTACTAAATTTGAAAAGTTGAAGGGAATATTGGGAGATAACTATGTTGATGAATTAGGAGAAAATTTTTCGTTAATAGAAAAAATGTATGAAGAATAATACCAATATAATATTATATATAAAAAAAAGACACGTAATTGCAGTGATAAAATAAATGTAGACAGTCAAAAAAGACACGGTCTGCATTTTTTTGTGCAATAATAGTTTCAAGGAGGGAAAATATATGAGAAAAA
>OIYG01000152.1_pt1 | contig 76856 bp, 80 predicted proteins | sample 1587861 | NCBI WGS metagenome assembly OIYG01 (sample SAMN03283272) | human gut metagenome | biome: human-associated habitat; material: feces | host: Homo sapiens | place: Peru | collected 2012
CAAAAAGGGAGGTAATTCTAATGTTAATGCCAAAAAGAACAAAGCATAGAAAAACTTTCCGTAGAAAATACGAAGGAAAAGCAAAAGGTAATACAACACTTCATTTTGGAAACTATGGATTAATGGCTAAAGAAGGAGCATGGATAACTTCTCAACAAATTGAAGCAGCACGTATTGCTATGACAAGATATATGAAACGTGGTGGAAGAGTTTGGATTAATATTTTCCCAGACTTATCACTAACTAAAAAACCTTTAGAAACAAGACAAGGTAAAGGTAAAGGAAATCCAGAAGTTTGGGTAGCCGTAGTAAAAGAAGGAAAAATTATGTTTGAAATTGGTGAAGTAGACGAAGCAACAGCAAGAGAAGCATTAAGACTTGCATCACACAAGTTACCAATCAAATGTAAATTTGTAAAAAAAGAAGAAAGTGGTGAAGTTAATGAAGAATAGTGAAATTAGAAAATTAACCACTGAAGAAATCAATAAAAAAATTGACGAATCAAAGGAAGAATTATTTAATCTTCGTATGAAACAAGCAACAGGAAGTCTTGAAAACACAGGAAGAATTAAAGAATTAAGAAAACTTGTTGCAAGATTAAAAACAATTCTTACCGAAAAAACACAAGGTTAAAAGGAGGAAATGTCCTTATGAATAATGAATTAAAACGTGAATTAGTTGGAGTTGTCGTAAGTGATAAGGCAAATAAAACTATTACAGTTAAAGTAGAAACTTACAAAAAAGACCCAAAATATGGAAAAAGAATTAAATATTCTAAAAAATATACAGCTCATGACGAAGAAAATGTTGCTAAAATTGGTGACAAAGTTCGTTTAGTTGCAACAAGACCATTATCTAAAACTAAAAGATATGAACTAAAAGAAGTAATTGAAAAAGCTGTAGTTCTATAATTTAGTTGGAAGGAGGAAATAAAGATGGTACAACAAGAAAGTATATTAAAAGTAGCAGATAACTGTGGAGCTCGTGAATTATTAGTAATAAGAGTTCTTGGTGGAAGCAAAGTTAAAACGGGAAATATTGGAGATATAGTTGTTGGTACAGTAAAAAAAGCTACTCCTAATGGTAATATTAAAAAAGGTAAAGTTGTTAAAGCCGTAATCGTTAGAAGTAAGTTTGGAGTAAGAAGAGAAGACGGAAGCTATATCAAATTCGATGATAATGCGTGTGTAATTATTAAAGATGATAAGAGCCCAGTAGGAACTCGTGTTTTGGGACCAGTAGCACGTGAACTTAGGGATAAAGAATTTACAAAAATAGTAAGTTTAGCTAAAGATGTGCTATAATCCTATAAACTAATAAGGAGGAAATATCATGAAACTAAAAACAGGTGATAAAGTTGTAGTTATTTCTGGATCAAATAAAGGTAAAGAAGGTACAATTGCTAAAATTCTAAAAGAAGAGAATAAAGTAGTAGTTAATGGTGTTAATTTAAGAAAGAAACATCTAAAACCTAAAAACAATGGTGGAAATGGTGAAATCATAGAAGTAGAAGCACCAATTCATGCATCAAATGTTATGTTACTAGATCCAAAGACTAAAAAGCCAACTAGAGTAAAAATAGAAAAAGATGAAAAAGGCAAAAAAATTAGAATATCAAAAAAATCTAATCAAAAGATTGACTAATTTGGAAGGAGGGCGTCTATATGAACCGCCTAGAAGAAAAGTATAGAAATGAAGTTGTTCCAAGTTTAACAGAAAAACATGGTTACAAAACACCTATGCTAGTACCAAAAATTGAAAAAGTAGTAGTTAACATTGGTGTTGGAGATGCTGTAGCAAATTCAAAAATGCTAGAAGCAGCACTTGCTGACTTGGAAAAAATTACAGGTCAAAAACCTATAGAAACAAAAGCAAAAAAATCTATTGCATCTTTTAAAGTAAGAGAAGGACACAAAATTGGATGTAAAGTTACTTTAAGAGGAGATAATATGTATGAATTCCTAGATAAATTAATATCTATAGCACTTCCACGTGTAAGAGACTTTAGGGGTGTATCTCCAAAAAGTTTTGATGGAAGAGGAAATTATACATTAGGTATAAAAGAACAATTAATATTCCCAGAAATTAATTTTGATGAAGTAGTTAAAGTAAGAGGAATGGACATTGTTATTGTTACAACTGCAAAGACTAATGAAGAAGCTTATGATTTATTAAAAGAACTTGGAGTTCCTTTTAGGAAATAAGGAGGAAAACAATGGCAAAAAAATCAATGATCGTAAAGTCACAAAGAAAGCCAAAATACAAAGTAAGAGAATATACACGTTGCAAAAGATGTGGAAGACCTCATGCAGTTATGAGTAAGTTTGGTGTTTGCCGTATTTGTTTCAGAGAATTAGCTTATAAGGGACAAATACCTGGCGTTAAAAAATCAAGTTGGTAGAAATACCTTAAAATAAGAAGGAGGGATTTTAATGACAGATCCAATCGCAGATATGCTTACAAGAATTCGTAATGCAAACCAAAATCATTCAAAAACTGTTAGCATGCCAACTTCTAAAATGAAAGAAGAAATCGCTAAAATATTGAAGAATGAAGGTTTCATTGAAGAATATAGTATAGAAGAAAATGAAAATCAAAAAACACTAACATTAACATTAAAATATGGTCAAAAGAAAGAAAAAGTAATTACAGGATTAAAAAGAGTATCTAAACCAGGATTAAGAGTATACTCAAAAGTTGAAGATTTACCAAGAGTATTGAATGGTTTAGGAATAGCTATTATATCTACCCCAAAAGGCGTTATGACTGACAAAGAAGCTCGTAAGTTAAGCGTTGGCGGAGAAGTAATTGCTTACATTTGGTAGGAGGATATTATGAGTAGAATTGGAAAAAGAGTATTAGTACTACCAGAAAACGTTAATGTTACAGTTGAAGATAAAACAGTTAAAGTAAAAGGTCCAAAAGGTGAATTATCACTAGATCTAGTTAAAACAATCGGTGTTAATGTAAATGGAAACGAAGTAACTGTTGAAAAATTAAAAGATGATAAGTTTACTAACCAAATGCACGGTACAACAAATGCTAACATTAATAACATGATCAAAGGTGTTAGTGAAGGTTACAAAAAAGAACTAGAAATAGTTGGTGTTGGTTACCGTTTCAATGTTCAAGGAAACACACTTGTAGTAAACGCTGGATACTCTCATCCTGTTAAAATGGATATTCCAAAAGGAATAAGCGTAAAACAAACAAGTAACACTGAAATTGAACTTTCTGGAATTGACAAGGTTGCACTTGGTGAATTTGCGGCAAATATAAGAAAAGTAAGAGCACCTGAACCATATAAAGGTAAAGGAATCAAACTTAAAGGTGAACATATTCGTCGTAAAGAAGGTAAAAAAGCTTCTAAATAATAAGTAAAGGAGATTTAGACTTATGATAAAGAAAGTTTCAAGAAATGAAATGCGTTTAGAAAGACATAACAGAATTAGAAAAAATTTATCAGGAACTACTGAAAGACCAAGATTAAATGTCTTTAGATCAAACGCTAATATCACAGCACAAATAATTGATGATACTAAAGGTGTAACTTTAGTAAGTGCTTCAAGCCTAGAAAAAGAATTAAACATCAAAAATGGTGGAAATGTTGAAGCAGCAAAAATTATTGGTGCAGAAATTGCAAAAAGAGCAAAAAAAGCAAAAATAGACAAAGTAGTATTCGATAGAGGTGGATACTTATATCACGGTAGAGTTAAAGCACTTGCAGAATCTGCACGTGAAAATGGATTAGAATTCTAATAAGGAGGAAAACTTATGAACGAAAACGTTAAAGAAAAAGAAAACGTTAAAGAAAAAGTTTCACCTAAAAACAATAAAGATAACAAAGAAAATCGTAAACCAAGAAAGTTTACAAATAACAAACCTCAAAAAACATTAGAGGAAAAAGTTGTTGAAATTAATCGTGTTACAAAAGTTGTTAAAGGTGGAAGAATATTCCGTTTCTCTGCAACAGTAGTAGTTGGAGATAGAAAAGGAAAAGTTGGCTTAGGAACTGGAAAAGCAAAAGAAATGCCAGACGCAGTTAAAAAGGCAACACTTGCTGCTAGTAAAAATCTAGTAAATGTTGAATTAATTGATAATCGTACAATATCTCATGAAATCACAGTAAAAGTTGGTGCTTCAAAAGTAATGTTAAAACCTGCTGCAGAAGGTACTGGAGTAAAAGCTGGAGGACCAGTAAGAGACGTATTAGAACTTGCTGGAGTTAAAGATGTTCTTTCTAAATCACTTGGATCAAGTACAAAAATTAATATGGCAAGAGCAACATTAAATGCTCTTAAAGACCAAAAATCACCTGCACATATTGCTGCACTTAGAGGAAAAACAATAGAGGAGATTAGAGGATAATGAAATTAAACGAATTAAAACCAAATCCTGGTTCAGTAAAAACTAGAAAAAGAGTTGGACGTGGAGCAGGAAGTGGACTTGGAAAAACAAGTGGAAAAGGACATAAAGGACAAAATGCAAGAAGTGGTGGAGGAGTTAGAGTTGGCTTCGAAGGAGGACAATTACCACTATTTAGAAGATTATCAAAAAGAGGATTTAACAATTATGAATTTAGAACTGTTTATGCAACAGTAAATGTAAGTGATTTAAACAGATTTGAAGATGGAACTACAGTAACACCAGAATTATTAATTGAAACTGGTTTAGTAACAAAAGAATTAGACGGGATTAAGGTTTTAGGTAATGGAGAGTTAACAAAAAAATTAACTGTTAAAGCAAATAAATTCTCTCTTTCTGCTAAAACAAAAATAGAAAACAATGGTGGAAAAACAGAGGTGATTTAGATGTTTAAAAATCTAAAACTAATCTTTAGTCCTAAAAACAAAGACTTAAGAAGTAGAATATTATTTACTTTATTTGGTCTAATGATATTTTGTGTAGGTACAACAATACCTGTTCCTGGAACACAAGGTGCAATATCAGGATTAGGACTATGGGAATTATATAATGCTATAGGTGGAGGAGCCCTAAAGAATTTTTCAATATTTGCTTTAGGAGTAATGCCCTACATCTCAGCATCAATTATTACAGGACTATTACAAATGGATATAATACCATATTTTACAGAACTTAAAGAAAGTGGCGCTGCTGGAAGACAAAAGATTAATCAAATTAATAGATATATTGGTATAGTCTTAGCATTTGTCCAAGGATTTGCAATGGCATTTGCTTTTGTACAAAAAGGAACTGCACTAGATTATATAAAAATAGCAACAATCTTAACAGCAGGAACAGCATTCTTATTATGGTTAGGAGATCAAATAACACAAAAAGGATTAGGAAATGGAATATCTCTTATAATTATGGCGGGTATCTTATTAACTATTCCAAAAATGTTTATTGATACATATGATGCATTAATAGTAAGTGCTACTACAAGTAAATTTGTAGGAATAATAAGTTTTATCTTATTTATACTATTATATATTGCAATAATTGTAGGTATCATATTTGTTGAAGAATCTGAAAGAAGAATTCCAATACAATATTCTAATCAAACAAGTAGTGCATATGGAGCAAAACAAAATTATATCCCATTTAAATTAAATTCTGCAGGAGTTATGCCAGTAATATTTGCTTCAGTAGTATTTTCTATTCCAGCATTTATTGCAGGTTTATTAAAAAGTGAAAGTGGATTTACACTATTTGTACAAAAATACTTAAACTATTCAACTCCAATTGGATTTATTATATATTTAGTATGTATCTTTGTATTTGGATTTTTCTATACATTCTTACAAGTTAATCCAGAAGAATTATCAAAAAATTTAAATAGACAAGGTGGATACATCCCAGGAATAAGACCAGGAAAAGAAACAAAAGATTATATTAAAACTATTTTAGGTAGAATTACCTTATTAGGTACAACATTCATTGCAATAATTGCTGCAATACCAATAATTTTTAGTAGTTTTATATCAACAAATTTACCAACAAGTGTAAGTATTGGTGGAACAGGACTATTAATCGTTGTTGGAGTTGCTCTTGAAACTTATAAGCAATTAGAAAGTAGTTTAATTAATAGAAACTATAAAGGAGTAAGATAATGAAGAATATTATATTTATTGCCCCACCTGCTGCAGGAAAAGGGACACAAGCAAAAATGCTACATGAAAAATATAATATTCCTCACATCTCAACTGGTAAGCTTTTAAGAGAAGAAGCAACTAAAGAAACAGAATTAGGAAAGACAATAAAAGAAACCATTTCTAAAGGTAGATTAGTAAGTGATGAAATTATAACAACACTTCTTAAATTAAGATTGATGAATGAAGATTGTAATAATGGTTACATACTAGATGGATACCCAAGAAATATAGAACAAGCTAAAATATATGAAGAATTATTAAAAAGTCTAAACAAAGATATAGGCATAGTAGTATTTTTTGATATAGATAAAGATTTAGCAATGAAAAGAACATTAAGTAGAATAGAATGTCCAAATTGTGGAACAAGTTATAATTTATTAGTAAATGAATTAAAACCAACTTTAGAAGGAATTTGTAACAAATGTGGAAGCAAATTAGAACAAAGAAGTGATGATAATGCAGAATCATTTATGACAAGATTTGATACATACATGAATAAAACATTAGATTTAATAAATTATTACAAGGAAAAAAATATATTAAGAGAAATTAAAGTACTAGATAACCTTAGTGCTCAAGATATATTTTCAAATTTAGAGGAGATTATCAATAATGATTAGTATAAAAAGTGAATATGAAATAGAACTTTTACATCATGCTGGTCACATTGTATATCTTACACATCAGTATTTAAAAGATTATGTAAAACCAGGTATAACTACAAAAGAATTAGATAAATTAGCAGAAGACTTTATAAGAAGTCAAGGAGCAACTCCATCATTTAAAAACTATAATGGTTTTCCAGGTAGTATTTGTACTTCAATAAATGAAGAAGTAGTACATGGTATACCATCAAATAGACGTTTACATGAAGGAGATATAATAGGTATCGATATAGGAGCTTGCTATAAAGGATATCATGGAGATTCAGCATGGAGTTATGCAGTAGGTAGCATATCTAAAAAGAAAGAGTATTTACTTTTTCATACTGAACAAGCATTATATAAAGGACTTGAACAAATAAAACCTGGGGCAAGAATTGGTGATATAGGAAGTGCAATAGAAACTTATGCTACAAAACATAAACTTGGAGTAGTAAGAGAATTAGTTGGACATGGCGTCGGAACAAAAGTTCATGAAGAACCAGATGTACCAAATTATGGAAAAAAAGGTACAGGACCTATTCTAAAAGAAGGAATGGTAATAGCAGTAGAACCAATGCTTAATCTAGGAACTAGACAAGTATTTATGCTAGATGATGATTGGACAATAATAACAGGTGATAATAAACCATCAGCACACTTTGAACACACAGTAGCAGTAACAAAAGATGGTTATGAAATACTAACGGGAGAGGGTAAAAATGAGTAAAAACGATATTATTGAAGCAGAAGGTAAAGTTATAGACATTTTACCTGGTGGTAAATTTAAAGTTGAATTAGATGGTGGACACATTGTAGAAGCTCATGTTTCTGGTAAAATGCGCGTAAATAATATACGTATCTTACCAGGTGACACAGTGGTTATTGAATTATCACCTTATGATTTAACACATGGGCGTATAGTTTATAATAAGAAATAGGAGGAATTATAATGAAAGTAAGAGCGTCAGTAAAACCTATTTGTGATAAATGCAAAGTAATTAAACGTAAAGGTAAAGTTATGGTAATTTGTGAAAATCCAAAACACAAGCAAAAACAAGGTTAATAGGAGGAAATGATTTATGGCACGTATTAAAGGCGTTGATATACCAAATGATAAAAGAATAGAAATATCTTTAACATATATCTATGGTATAGGAAGAAATTTAGCAAAAACTATTCTTAAAAATGCAAATGTTGATGTTAATACTAAAGCAAGAGATTTAACTGAAGACGAAATTGCTAGATTAAGAAAAGAAATTGACAAACACACTGTTGAAGGTGAACTAAGAAGAGAAGTCAACATGAACATCAAAACTAAGATGGAAATTAATTCTTACCAAGGTACTAGACACAAAAGAAACTTACCAGTAAGAGGACAAAGAACAAATAGAAACGCAAGAACTCGTAAAGGTAAAGGAAAAGTTGTTGCTAACAAGAAAAAATAATAATTAAGGAGGACTTTTTATGGCTTATAAAGCAAGAAAACGTAAAGTTAAGAAAAATGTTCCACATGGAGTTGTACATATTCACTCAACTTTTAATAACACAATAGTTACAATAACAGATAAAGAAGGAAACACTATTAGTTGGGCAGCTTCAGGAACTCAAGGCGTTAAAGGAAGCAAAAAATCTACACCATTTGCTGCTGGTGCAAGTGCTGAAAAAGCAGGTAGAGAAGCAGTTGCAATGGGAATGAAAACTGTTGACGTATTTGTAAAAGGGTTAGGTCAAGGAAGAGAAGCTGCAACTAGAGCACTTCAAACTGCAGGACTAGAAGTAAAAACAATAACAGATGTAACACCTATTCCACATAATGGATGCCGTCCACCAAAAAGACGTCGTGGATAAAATAAAAAAGGAGTGTTTAAAATGTTAAAATTTGAAAAACCAAATTATAAAGTAAAAGAATATATTGAAAGTAGCCATTACGGAAAATTTGAAATTGAACCATTAGAAAGAGGATTTGGAACGACTCTAGGTAACGCTCTAAGAAGAGTAATGTTATCAAGTCTTCCAGGAGATGCTATAACAAGTGTAAAAATCGATGGTGTAGCACATGAATTTCAAAAAATTGATGGAGTAATTGAAGACGTTACAGCAATAGTTTTAAATTTAAAAAGTATTGTACTAAAAAATCATTCAAGTGATGAGAACAAAAAATTAAGACTATCAGTAAGTACTCCAGGAGTAGTAACAGCTGCAGATATTGAAAAAGATGCTGATATTGAAATATTTAATCCAGAACAAGTTATTGCAACACTTGCTGAAGGTGGTAGTTTAAATATGGAATTTACTATTGGATCTGGTCGCGGATACACAAGAGCAGATGACAACAAAAAAATTCTAGATACAAAATCTAAACCAGGTGTAATCGCAATTGACAGTTTATATAGTCCAATCGAAAGAATCAACTACGAAGTTGAAAATGCACGTGTTGGACAAAATAATAACTATGATAAATTAATTATGGAAGTTTGGACAAATGGTTCAATAACTCCAGAAGAATCAATTGCACTTGCAAGTAGAATTTTAATTGAACATTTTGAAGTACTTGCAAACTTAAATGAAATAGCAGACGAAACAGGATTAATGATATCAAATACTGAAGATCCAAATTCTAAAATGTTAGAAACATCAATTGATGATTTAGATTTCTCTGTAAGAGCATATAATTGCCTAAAAAGAGCAAACATCTTAACATTAGCAGATTTAGTAGATAAATCAGAAAATGAAATGATGAAAATAAGAAATCTAGGTAAAAAATCACTAAAAGAAGTTTTAGACAAAGTAAAAGATATGGGATTATCATTTAGAAAAGAAGACTAAAGTAAGGAGGAAGAACTATGGCTTATAGAAAATTAGGCGTAGATAACAAGCATAGAAGAAGCATGTTAGCAACTTTAACAAAACAACTAATTGAAAATGAAAGAATAGTTACAACTGAAACTAGAGCAAAAGAAGTTAGAAAAAGTTTTGATAAAATGATAACTTATGCAAAAAAAGGAACATTAATTTCAAGAAGAAAAGCATTAGCGTTTTTACATAATGATGCTAAATGTGTAGATAAAGTATTTTATGAATTAGCACCACGTTTCAAAGATAGAAACGGTGGATATACAAGAATAATTAAAATGCAAGAAAGAAAAGGGGATAGCGCATTAATGGTTATCCTAGAAGTAGTAGAATAAGTTTTTCTTATTCTTTTTTCTATATAGAAAGGAACTGATTATATGAAAGCATTAATAACAGGGGCAAGTTCTGGTATAGGTAAAGATATGGCTTTATATTTATTATCTTTAGGTTATGATTTATTTGTAGTATCAAAAGATAAAAAGAATCTAGAAGAAATCTATAAAGACTATAATAATGTAAAAGTTATTTCATTAGACTTAACAAAACATGATAATTGTTTAAAATTATATAATGATTTAAAAAAAGAAAACATTGATTTATTAATTAATAATGCAGGTTTTGGAGATGCGGGTAAATTTTATGAAACATCATTAGAAAAAGAATTAAATATGATTGACTTAAATATAAAAGCATATCATATACTAACAAAATTATTTTTAAAAGACTTTGTAGAAAGAGATTATGGAAGAATACTAAATGTATCTTCAATGGCGGGATTTATGCCCGGACCAAATATGGCAACATATTATGCAACAAAAAACTATGTCACAAGTTTGTCTTTAGCAATATACGAAGAATTAAAAAAAGAAAAATCTAACGTAAAAATTTCTATATTTACTCCAGGACCGGTAAACACAAACTTTAATAATGTCGCAGATGTTAAATTTAATATAAAATCTATAAGTAGTAAATATGCAGCAAAATATGCAATAGATAATATGTTCAAAGATAAACTAATCATAGTACCAGAAAACATGAAATTAAATAAAATCTTAACAAAAGTAATACCAGTTAAATTAATACTTGATATAAATTCTACTATTCAAGAAAGAGTATAATTAAAATGCAGACATCATGTCTGCATTTTATTATATTTAGATAATATACACAACAAAAATTAATAGTATTAGAAATTTTTAACTAGCAAACTAAAAATGCAACATAAAATAATAATCATATAATTTACTTTTTACTTTATACATGATATAATAAATACCAAGAAGGTGGGGATTAAAATGAAAGTAATTTTTATAAAAAATTTAAAAGGTCAAGGAAAAATAAATGATATTAAAGATGTAAGCGACGGATATGCCACAAACTATCTAATAAAAAATGGATATGCAGTTAAATATACCAAGACATCACTAGATAGATTAAATCAAGATATTGAAAATAACAAAATAAAAGAAGCAGAAAACATAAAAAATGCAACAATAATGAAAAACAAACTTGAAAATATTATTATTACATTTGAAGTAAAAGAAGGATCAAATGGCAAAATATTTGGTAACATATCTTCAAAGCAAATAGTAGAAAAACTTAGTGAGAAAGGTTACGAAATAGATAAGAAAAAAATATCGCTAGATACACAATTAAATTCCGTAGGAACACATATAGTTAATATTGAATTATATAAAGGTGTAGTAGCAGAACTAAAAGTAATTTTAAAAGAAAAGTAGGTGAGCAATATGGACAAAGGGCTTCCACATAATATAGAAGCAGAAAAATGTTTGCTTGGATCAGTCTTTTGGTCCTATGCATCTCTTCAAAAAGCCTGTGAAGAAATTGACAAAGAAATGTTTTTTAACAAGGGAGAATGTGCAAATGGTTTAATATTCGAAGTAATAAAAGATTTATATGACAATAAACAAACAGTTGATATAAGTACATTAACTTCTGAGTTGGTAGCAAGAAACATACTAGATAAAGTAGGTGGAGTAGAATATTTAAGTGAACTTATAGAAAGTGTAGCAACTGGAGCAAATATTGATTACTATATCAAACAAGTTGCAGAAAAATATACATTAAGAAGAATGATTGAAGAAGCAACAAAGATAATTACTAATGCCAATAATCCAAATCTTGATGTGTCTAGTGCAGTAGAACTTGCAGAACAAAATATATTAAATGTAGCAAAATCAAGAAGAACAAGTGAATTTAGAAAAGTACAAGATGTATTAACAAAAGCACAACAAGATTTACAATATTTAGTAGAAAATCATGGAAAAGTAACAGGACTTACTACAGGCTTGCTTGATTTAGATAAAATAACCGAAGGTTTACATCCAACGCAATTAATAATAATTGCAGCACGTCCTGCCGTAGGTAAAACAGCCTTCGCATTAAATATTGCTACAGCTGCAGCTAGAAGTACAAAGAAAAACGTTGCTTTCTTCTCACTAGAAATGCCTGCAGAGCAATTAATCCTAAGAATGATAAGTTCAGTAGGACAAATAGATAACTCTAAATTAAAATCAGGAAAAATGGAAAATGAAGATTGGCGAAGATTTGATGAAGCAATAAGTCAATTAGGTAATACTAATATATATTTTCATGATGCTGGCGGAGTAACAGCAAGTGAAATAAAAGCAAAATGTCGTAGATTATCAACCCAAGGTGAAGGACTTGGACTTGTAATAATAGACTATTTGCAATTAATTGATTCATCAGCAAAATATGCAGGAAATAGACAACAAGAAATATCTGAAATATCAAGAAGTTTAAAAATGCTAGCACTAGAATTAGAAGTACCGGTAATAGCATTATCACAATTATCTAGAAGTGTAGAAAAAAGAGAAGATAAAAAACCAGTTTTAAGTGACTTAAGAGAATCTGGTGCAATAGAACAAGATGCTGACATCGTAGCAGCACTTCATGCACCAAGCGTTGAAGTGCCACAAGGTGATGAATTACCTGTACCAATTCAGTTAATAATATTAAAACACAGAAATGGTCCAACAGATACAATAGATTTATTATTCAAAAAAAGAACGTCAACATTTTTATCGTTAAAGAAGGAAGGAAACAAGGATGCGAAATAAGTGGAGTACATCATTAATAATAGTACTAGTATTGGTATCACTTTCGGTTTTTTTACTTGGATTTAATAAGATGGATAACAATGTTAGTTATAAAATATACAACGTATACTTAGATGGAAAAATAATTGGTTCGATCGAAGACCAAGATGAATTCTCTAAATATATTAATCAAAAAGAAGAAGAAATAAAAAACAAATACAAAGTAGATAGTGTATATCCTCCAAATGGAGTAGAAATAAAAGAAGAAATAACATATCAACCAAAAATAAAAACTAACGAGCAAATATATAATGAAATAATAAAACAAAAAAAATTCACAGTAAAAGGTGTTCAAATAACAATAAAAAATGATGATAAAGATTTAAAAATGTATGTATTATCAAAAGATATTTTTGACAAAGCACTTACTAATACCATGAAAGCATTTATAAATGTAGATGAATACAATGATTACATAACTTCCAATCAAAAAGAAATAACAGAAACTGGAAGTATAATAGAAAACATAGATGTAAAAGAAAAAATTACATACAAAGAAACTCTAATCTCAACCGAAGAGAAAATATTTACAGATGTAGACGAAGTAGCAAAATACTTGTTATATGGAACAACAGAAAATCAAGAAACATATAAAGTAAAATTAGGAGATACAATCGAAGATGTTGCAACAAGAAACAAGTTAAACGTACAAGAATTTTTAATAGCAAATCCTGAGTTTACAAGTGTTAACAATTTACTATATGAAAATCAAGAAGTAGTAGTAGGATTAATCAAACCAATAATAAATGTAGTTGTAGACTATCACGAAGTAAGTGATGAAGAAAGAAGTTTTGATACTGAAATTGAATATGATGACACAGAATATGTTGGATATCAAGTAACATCTCGTGAGGGTGAAAATGGGTTATATAGAGTAACAAGAAAAAAACAATATATCAATGGACAACTAGTAGATACTACTAACGTAAGTTCAACAGAATTAAAACCTGCCATAAATAAAGTAATAATTAAAGGTGGTAAATATGCACCAAGCATCGCGGACTTGTCATACTGGGCATGGCCTACAGAACGACCTTATGCTATAACAAGTGGTTATGCATATCGTTGGGGGTCATTCCATAATGCACTAGATATTTCAGGAACTGGTTATGGATCAGCAATATACGCCGCAAATAATGGGGTAGTCTATAAAAAAGAAATTGGTTGCGTACCAGGAGTTTTAAGTTGTAACAAAACACAAGGAAATTATTTAATAATTAATCATAATATTGGTGGATATTATACAATTTATATGCATTTAAAAGATGTATATGTAGAAGAAGGACAAACAGTAGCAAGAGGTCAAAAAATAGGAACAATGGGAAACACAGGAAACGTATATCCAGTACCAAATAGTTACAATCCATATGCAGGAACACACTTGCACTTTGGAGTATATATTGGTATACCTTACAGAGGTGGTTATACAATAAACCCATATAATTTATACTAATGAAATTCGAAGTATTATCAAGTGGTAGTAAAGGGAACACAACCTTCATATCCACTAATGAAACAAAAATATTAATTGACTGTGGGAATACTTGTAAATATGTTTGTGAAAAGTTAAAAAGTATAAATATAAATCCAAATGAACTAGATGCCATATTTATAACACATACACATAAAGATCACATAAGTGGTTTAAAAGTATTCCTACATAAATATAATATTAAAGTATATTTGACCGAAAAAATGCTAAGCGATTTGCCATATATTGAAAATTATGAATTAATAAATACAGATGCTATTTTGATAAAAGATATGAAAATAGAAATGATTAAAACGTCACATGATGCACCAGATGCAAGAGGATATATAATAAATAGTAACAATAAATCAATAGTATACATAACAGATACAGGTTACATTAATAACAAATATCATAGTATGTTAGAAGATAAAGATGTGTATATTTTTGAAAGTAACCATGATGTGGAATTATTAAATAATAGTAGTTATCCCTTCGCATTAAGAAAAAGAATTTTGTCTGACAAAGGTCACTTATCAAATCATGATTCTTCTATGTATTTGTCAAAATTTATTGGAAATAACACAAAATACATACTACTTGCACACTTATCCGAGGAAAATAATACACCTCTTTTGGCATATAACACTCTTATAGACAAACTAAAAGAAACTAATAAAGAAGTAAATAATATAATAATAGCAAAGCAAAATGAAGAAACAGAGTTGATAACAATATGATAAAAATAATATGTGTTGGAAAACTAAAAGAATCATACTTAAAAGATGGAATAAATGACTATCTAAAAAGACTAAGTAAATATTATAAAATAGAAGTAATAGAACTACAAGACTCGAATATTAATCAAGAAAAAGATGAAATACTAAAGAAAATAAATAAAAAAGATTTTATTATAACTCTAGAAATCGAAGGAAAAGAATTATCAAGTACTGCTTTTGCAAATTTAATAGATAAAACATTCATAACAAATCCAAATATTACATTTATAATCGGGGGTTCATATGGATTACATGAAGAAATAAAAAATTTATCTAATTATAAATTGTCTTTTTCTAAATTTACTTTTCCACATGGATTATTTAGATTAATATTGCTAGAACAAATATATCGTGCAATGAAAATATTAAATAATGAAACATACCATAAATAGTTGTTAAAAAAGACAACTTTTTTCTATATATATTTGTGTTTATCAAAAATATATGTTAAAATATTTAAAACGAAAGCAAGGGATTATTATGAAAAATAATATGTATATTGTATATAAAGATAACATTAAATTACAAGACTTTATCAAAGAAAAAATACCATATTTAACATCAAAAAAAATTAAACAATATATAAAATATAATAATATCAAAGTAAATAACAAAATAATTAATAATTCTTCATACATATTAAATAAAAATGATGAAGTAGAAATAGATTATGGAAGAAAAGTAATAACTAATTACAATATAGATATTATATATGAAGATAAAGATATAATAGTAATTAATAAACCAAATGGTCTTTTATCTATTTCAAACTCAAAAGAGCAAGAATTAACAGCATTTAAACTTGTAAGAGAATATGTAAGAAAAAATAATCCCAAAATATTTTTGTTTGTAATACATAGACTTGATGAAGAAACTTCAGGAGTATTAATGTTTGCCAAAAATGAAAAAACAAAAAATCTTTTTCAAAAAGACTGGAATAATATAGTAAAAAAAAGAATATATTATGCCGTAGTTGAAGGTTATTTAAAAGATAAAGGTACATTTCATACGTATTTAAAAGAAAGTAAAACTGGTATGGTATATAGCACAAAAGATAAAATAAAAGGTAAAGAAGCAATAACAAATTATAGTGTAGTAAAAAATTGGGATAATAAAACACTATTAAAAGTAAATATCTTAACAGGAAGAAGAAATCAAATAAGAGTTCATTTAAGTGAAAATGGTAATCCAATTATAGGAGATAAAAAATATGGTTCTAAAGTAAAATCGAATAGATTAATGCTTCATGCTAGCACATTAGAAATAATAGATCCAAGAACCAACAAGATCATCACATTTTCTTCAAAAGTACCTGATGAATTTTATAAGTAGGTGATTTATATGTTTAAAATAGGAAATATAGAAATAAAAAACAATATAGTTTTAGCACCCATGGCAGGAGTATGTAATAGTGCCTTTAGAAAAATAATCAAAGAAATGGGATGTGGATTAATATATGCAGAAATGGTAAGTGATAAAGCTTTAGTATATGATAGCAAAAAAACATATGATATGCTATATTTTGAAGAAGTAGAACGTCCTATTGCACAACAAATATTTGGTAGTGATGTAGAAACTTTTGTAGAAGCAGCAAAAACTGTGTACAAAGTAATGAAACCAGACATAATAGATATAAATATGGGATGTCCTGTACCAAAAGTAGCAGTAAAATCTCAAGCAGGTTCAGCACTACTTAAAAATCCTAAAAAAATAAAAGAAATAGTAACTGCAGTAGTAAAATCGGTTCCTGTTCCAGTAACAGTAAAAATAAGAAGTGGCTGGGATTCAAAAAGCATAAATGCAGTTGAAGTAGCAAAAATAATAGAGTCTTCAGGAGCAAGCGCTATAACAGTTCATCCAAGAACAAGAAGCCAAGGTTATAGTGGTAAAGCAGATTTAGATATAATAAAACAAGTAAAAGAAGCAGTATCAATTCCAGTAATAGGAAATGGTGATATAGTAGACATAGAAAGCGCAAAGAAAATGTTTGAATACACAAAATGTGATGCAATAATGATAGGAAGAGGTTGTCTTGGTAACCCCTGGTTAATCAAAGAATTAGTAACATATTTTGAAGAAGGAAAAATAATACCAAAACCAACATATCTAGATAAAATAAATATGTGCTTTCACCACATGGAATACTTATCTAAAATTAAATGTGAAAAAGTAAGTGTCTTAGAATTAAGATCACATATATCTTGGTATATAAAAGGATTACCAAATAGTACAGAAGTAAAAAATGAATGCTTTAAAGCAAAAACATATGAAGAATTAGAAAAAATACTAAATAACTATTTAAAAGATTTAAAAAATAGTATATAATAAAGATGGTGATTAAATTATGGAAGCGAGTTTTTTAAAAAGAATGTTAGCATATTTTGTAGACACTATATTAATAACTTTTGTAGTATCACTTATATCACTTGCAATACCAAATGATAACTATAAAGAATATAGTGAAGAATATACAAAACTAACTAAAGAATACCAAGAAAGTGAAATGAATGCAGAAAATTATAAAGAATATATAAAATCTTCATCAAGTATATTATACAATATGAATAAATCTAACATTATAGTAACAGGTATACAAGTAGTATTAACAATTTCATACTTTATAGTATTTCAATATAAGATGAATGGTCAAACTATAGGTAAGAAAATATTTAAAATAAAAGTTACAGAAAATGGTTCATCACCAAGTTTAAATGCAATAATAAAACGAACTTTAATTGTAGATAGTATTTTAAGTGGAATACTTGGTATATTAATACTATATATATTGAATAAAGATAATTACTATCTAGGATATTTATTAATATCATCAGTAGAAACAATATTTGCTTTTGCAAGTGCACTATTTATTTTATATAGAAAAGATAAAATGGGATTACACGATATGATGGCAAATACAAAAGTAGTAGAAGAATAGGTGAAAAAAATGGAAAGAACAGAACAAGAATTAGTAAGAATTGAAAAATTAGAAAAAATTAGAGAAGTATGTAATCCATATCCAGAAAGATATGAAAGAACACATAGACTAAAAGAAGCAAGATTACTTGAAGATGGTACAAAAGATGTAAAAATTGCAGGAAGAATAGTATTTATGCGTAAGATGGGTAAATTAAGTTTTATTCGTATTAGAGATTTAGAAGCAGATATGCAACTTGAAATAAAAATAGATATGGTTGGAGAAGAAAACTATGAATTCTTTAAAAAACAAATAGATACAGGAGATTTCATTGGTGCAGAAGGAGAGATATTTACTACTCAAACAGGAGAAAAAACTTTAAGAGTATCTAAATTTGAATTTTTAGGAAAAGCCCTAAGACCATTACCAGAAAAATTCCATGGACTAACAGATACAGAATTAAAATATCGTCAAAGATATGTTGATTTAATTATGAATGCAGAATCAAGAGAAGTATTTGTAGGAAGAAGTAAATTATATGCCTTTATCCATAGATTTTTAGGAGAAAATGGATTCCTTGAAGTAGAAACTCCAATATTACAAAATGCCGTTTGTGGCGCAAGTGCAAAACCATTCTATACACATCATAATGCTCTAGATATGGATTGTAACTTAAGAATAGCTCCAGAAACCTACTTAAAACAATGTATTGCCGGAGGATATGACAGAGTATACGAAGTTGCTAAATGCTTTAGAAACGAAGGAATGGACACAGAACATTTACAAGAATTTACCCAAGTGGAATGGTATGCATCATACTGGAATTTTGAAGACAATATAAAATTTTATCAAAACTTTATAAGAAACTTAGTAATAGAATTAAAAGGTACACCAGTTATTGAATACCAAGGAAATGTCATTGATTTTGGTAAAGAAAATTGGAATAGAATTAATTATGTTGAAGAATTGACAAAAAAATTAGGTTTTGATTTCTTAAGCATAGAAGAACCACAAGAATTAAAAGATAAAATAGTAGAAAAGCATTTATTTACTTATGATGATTTAGAAGATTATAAATCATTAAGTCAAATAATAGATTTCTCATATAAAAAACTAATAAGAGAAAATATAATAGAACCAACAATTATATATAATTATCCAGCGGTATTAATACCACTAGCAAGAAGAAACGATAATGATAGTAGATTAATTGATGTATTCCAAGTATTAGTTTGTGGTACAGAATTATGTAAAGCATACTCTGAGTTAGTAAATCCATTTATCCAAAGATCTAACTTTGAAGATCAATTAAAAGCAAAAGCTCAAGGTGATGATGAAACAATGGAACTTGATGAGAGTTTCCTACAAGCAATGGAACAAGGTATGCCACCAATTTCAGGTTTAGGCTTTGGAATAGATAGATTACTTATGATAATATTTAATCAACCATCAATAAGAGATGTAGTACTATTCCCACAAATGAAAAATAAGAAAAATTAAGTAAAAGTTAACAATATGTAAATAATAGCACAAATTATAATTATTTGTGCTATAATTATTTTAGGAGGTTAATATGAAAAAACATAGTATATTTAAATTTATGGGAATTATATTGTTAGTAATATTAGTATTAACATATTTTATCCCAGCAAGAGCAGGAGAAGTTAGTTATCTTCCATTTGGAGATATATTAACAAATTATATCCAATCCTATTATTATTTCTGGGATACTGCAATATTTGTTTTAGCAGTAGGAGCATTCTATGGAGTATTAAATAAGACAAGTGCATATAAAAAATTACTAAATAATTTATCAAAAATGGCAAAACCAATAGGTAAGAAATTCATATTTGCTATAATTATATTATTTGCAGTAATATCAGCATGTACTGGTATTACAACAGCACTGTTCGTATTTATACCATTTGTAATTTCAATAATATTATTACTTGGATATGATAAATTAGTAGCAATTTCTGCTACTGTAGTACCTACAATGATAGGTTTTATTGGTGGATTATTTACAACATTTAGAGACCCAAATAACTATTATGGATACTCTGCAGTTACATTTGAAGCATTCACAGGAATTGATAGATATGCAAATGTCATTCCGCAATTAGCATTACTTGTAATTGGTGTAGCATTAACAATATTATTTGTAAATAAACACATTAAAGACACAGAAGGTAAAAAAGTAAAATATGAATTAGAAAGCAAAGAAGATGTATTGTTTACTGAAACAAAAAGTGAAGAAAAAAGTGTTAAAACTTGGCCTTTGCTAGTAATTATTGCATTACTATTTGTACTTATGATATTAGGTCTTGTTCCATGGAACACATTATCTTCAAACATTACATGCTTTGATGATTTCCATACAAGATTAACAGAATTAGCAATAAAAGATTTCCCTATATATAATAGTGTTATTTCTACTGTATTTAAAGCATTTGGTAGATGGGCAGAACTAGGAAACTACATGATTTTAGTAGTAACACTAGTAATTGCGACATTATTAATTAAGATAATCTACAAAGTTAAATTTGATGATGTATTAGATGGAATAATTGAAGGCGCAAAGAAAATGATTCCTACTGCAGCATTAATGATGATGGCATATACTGTTCTAATTTGTACATACAATAATGGTTTCTTCGAAACAATTATTTCAAACGTATCAAAAGATAGTAGTATAAATTATGCTCTAGCATCTTTAATTACTGCATTTGGAAGTTTACTTCATGTTGATTTATATTATACAGCATCAGGTATCTTTACACCAATCCTAAAAGCTGTAACAGATGAATCTATGTTAAATGTATTTGCTCTTGCATTCCAAAGTATATATGGCGTTGTTAGTATAATTGGACCAACAAGTTTAATGCTAATATTTGTATTAAGCTACTTAGATGTTCCGTATACAACATGGTTAAAATATATTTGGAGACTAATACTTGCGTTATTAATAGTAATTTTTGCAACACTATTAATATTAGCAATGATATAAAATCAAGAATTTAAAAGTCAAGAAATTTCTTGATTTTTTCTTTTTTCTTATTGTGTCTATGGTTAAAGTGTGATAAAATTAAATGTAGAAAGTAGAGTGATGATATGAAAAAGATTATAGTTATGTTATTAACATTATTTTTAATAACAGGATGTGGCAAAGACCAAAACAAGATAGTTATGGTAACAGAAGCAGGATTTGCTCCATATGAATTTTATGAAGATGGACAAATAGTAGGGGTAGACGTTGAAGTAGCAAAAGAAATAGCAAAAGAATTAGGAAAAGAATTAGAAATAAAAGATGTAGCATTTGATTCAATTATAAATGAATTAAAAAGTGGTAAAGCAGATTTTGCCTTAGCAGGAATGAGTATAACTGAGGAAAGATTAAAAGAAGTTGACTTTAGTATTGAATACACTACATCAAGACAAGTTGTAATAGTAAAAGATAATAGTAACATTTCAAATGTAAATAGTATATACGACAAAAAAATAGCAGTACAATTAGGTAGTGTAGCAGATTTATATTTTTCAAATAACTATAAAAATCTAGATATATTAAGACAAAAAAAATACTTGTCTATGGTTGAAGATTTAAAAGCAGACAAAATAGATGCAATAGTAATGGATAAACTACCTGCAGAAGAAATAGTAAAAACAAATAGCAACCTAAAAATATTAGATGGATATATCTTTGAAGATAGTTATGGTATTGCAGTAAAAAAAGGTAACAGTAATTTACTAAGTACAATAAACACAGTATTAAATAGATTAATTACAGAAGGTAAAATAGAAGAATATATAATCAAATATTCAAACTAGGAGTAAGATATGGTTAAACTAAAAGAAGACTTATATAAATCATTAATCTATCAAGATAGATACGAATATATACTAGAAGGTATAAAAAACACAGTAATAATGGCATTATTTGCCACAATAATAGGGATAATATTAGGAATATTAATTGCAGTAATTCAAGATGCTCATGAAAAAAACAAAAACCTACCAGTATTAAACTTCTTGTCAAAAACATATGTAAGCATAATAAGAGGAACACCAGTATTATTACAATTAATGATAATATACTATGTAATATTTAAAAGTGTTGAAGTAAATGGCGTTCTTGTAGGAATAATAGCATTTGGACTAAATTCCGCAGCATACGTATCCGAAATAATAAAATCAGGTATAAATTCAATAAACAAAGGACAAATGGAAGCATCACGTTCCTTAGGATTTAGTTATAAAGAAAGTATGTTCTATGTAATAATGCCACAAGCAATAAAAAATATCTTACCAGCATTAGGTAATGAATTTATAACATTATTAAAAGAAACTTCAGTTGCAGGTTATATAGGAATCATGGATTTAACGAAAGCCGCAGATATAATAGCATCTCGTACCTATGATTATTTATTTCCACTAATTCTTATTGCCATAATTTACTTGATAATGACTTTAGGACTATCAAAATTAGTAAAATTAATGGAAAGGAAGTTGTAATATGCTATTAAAAGTAGAACACTTATATAAAAGATTTGATAAAAGAGAAGTATTAAAAGATATTTCTTTTGAAATTAAAGAAGGTGAAGTAGTAGCAATAATTGGACCTTCAGGAAGTGGTAAAAGTACATTGCTAAGATGCTTAAATATGATTGAAACACCTACAAAAGGTAAAATTATATATGATAATCATAATATAACAGGAAAAAATATTAATCTAAATAAGTATAGAATGAACGTAGGAATGGTATTCCAACAATTTAATTTATTTCCTAATTATAATGTTATTGAAAACTTAACACTAGTTCCTAAAAAACTACGTATTGAAGAAGAAAAAGTAATACTAGATAAAGCAAAATACTATCTAAAAGAAATAAACCTTGAAGATAAAGAGTTATCTAAAATATCAAATCTCTCTGGTGGAGAACAACAACGTGTTGCAATTGCAAGAGCACTTATGATGAATCCAAAAATATTATTATTTGATGAACCAACAAGTTCTCTAGACCCTCAAATGACCCAAGATGTATTAGAATTAATAAAAAAAATAAAAGAAGAAGGCATGAACATAATTATAGTAAGTCATGAATTAAACTTTGTAAAAGAAATATCTACAAGAATATTATTTCTAAAAGATGGAAAAATTATATTTGATGGAAGCAACAAAGAATTCTTTAACAGTAAAGAAAAAGAAATAACAGATTTCTTAATTAATACAAAATAACAAAATAAAATTTAAAAATAATATTGAAAAAATACGAAAAATTTTATATAATTAATATGATAGAAGGAGGAAGGTAAAATGATACATGTAACAAGTGAAATAAAACCACTTAAGAAAGTTTTGGTTCATAGACCAGGAAAGGAACTATTAAATCTAACACCAGATACATTACAAAGATTATTATTTGATGACATCCCATATTTAAAAGATGCTCAAGCAGAACATGATGAATTCGTGCAAATATTAAGAGATAATGGTATAAAAGTAGTATATCTAGAAGATTTAATGGCAGAAACATTGGATGCTAACCCACAAATTAGACCAAGTTTCATAAGACAATTTATTTATGAAGCAGGAGTTAGAACACCGATGTATAAAGATTTATTATTTGAATACTTAAATAGTTTTACAGATAATTTAGAATTAGTATTAAAAACAATGGAAGGAATAAAAGTAAAAGAGTTAAGTAGAAGAAAAAAAGATATAGAAAACTCTTTAGTAGACTTAGTTAGCGAAGAAAGTAAATTCCTAGCAGACCCAATGCCTAACTTATACTTTACTCGTGACCCATTTGCTTCAGTAGGAGATGGAGTAGTATTAAATAAAATGTATTCTGTAACAAGAAACAGAGAAACAATATATGCCGAATACATATTTAACTATCACCCAGATTATATAGACAAAGTAGAAAAATTCTATGATAGAAACAATCCATTCTCAATTGAAGGTGGAGATGTACTTAACCTAAATGAAAATACATTAGCAATAGGTATTTCTCAAAGAACAAGTGCAGAAGCAATAGACTTATTAGCAAAAAATATGTTTAAGAGTGAAAATTGCAAAATCGAAACAATACTAGCATTTAAAATACCAGAATGTCGTGCATTTATGCATCTAGACACCGTATTTACACAAATTGATGTTGATAAGTTTACATATCATCCAGGAATAATGAGCACATTAGAAGTTTACGAAATAACTAAAGGTGATGGTCCTGATGAAGTAAAAGTAAGACAAAGAAAAGGAAATCTAGAAAAAATATTAGAAGACTATTTAAAAATAGATGTAACACTAATACCATGTGCTGGTGGAGATAAAATTGCTGCAGAACGTGAGCAATGGAACGATGGTACAAATACATTATGTATAGCTCCTGGAGTAGTAGTAGTATATAATAGAAATAATATAACTAATGAAATTTTAAGAGCATATGGAATTAAAGTATATGAAATGAATAGTGCAGAACTATCACGTGGACGTGGTGGTCCAAGATGTATGAGTATGCCACTTATAAGAGAGGACTAATATGAATTTAGAAGGAAGAGACTTCTTAAAATTACTAGATTATTCCACTGAAGAAATAAAATATCTTTTAAGATTATCGAGCGAATTTAAAAAAATGAAACAAAATGGCATATCACATCAATATCTAAAAGGTAAAAATATAGCAATCCTGTTTGAAAAAGATTCAACTAGAACTAGATGTTCATTTGAAGTAGCAAGTTATGACCTTGGTATGAAATGTACATACCTTGGTCCTACAGGAAGTCAAATGGGCAAAAAAGAAAGTATCGCAGATACTGCAAGGGTACTATCTAGAATTTATGATGGAATAGAATATAGAGGTTTTGACCAAACAATAGTTGAAGATTTAGCAAAATATTCTAGTGTTCCAGTATGGAATGGACTTACAAATGAGTTTCACCCAACACAAATGTTAGCAGATTTTCTTACAATGGAAGAGCACTTTGGTTATTTAAAAGGATTAACCCTAACATTTATTGGAGACGCATGTAATAATGCAGGAAATTCACTTATGGTTGCAAGCGCAAAACTAGGAGTAAACTTTGTAGCATGTGGCCCTAAAGAAGTATGGCCTGATAATGATTTAGTAGAAACATGCAGAAAAATAGCAGAATCAAATGGTAGCACAATAACTTTAACTAGTGATATAGAAGAGGGCGTTAAAAACAGTAATGTAATATACGCTGATGTATGGTTATCAATGGGAGAACCCGAAGAACTATGGGAAAAGAGAATAAATCTATTAAAACCATATCAAGTAACAATGAATGTAATAAATAAAGCACAAAAAGATGTAATATTTATGCATGCCTTACCATCATTTCATGACTTAAATACAACTATAGCAAAAGATATAAATAACAAGTTTAATATTCCAGAAATGGAAGTAACTAACGAAGTATTCGAAAGTGAACATTCAGTTGTATTTGAAGAAGCAGGAAACAGAATGCACACAATAAAAGCAGTAATGTATGCAACATTAAAAGAAGAAGAATAAGAAGGTGAATGATTTGAAAAGTATAAATAACTATAGCGAAATAGCACCACTAAAAACAGTATTACTTCATCGCCCAGGAAAAGAGTTCTTAAATCTTACTCCAAATACACTTCAAAGATTACTATTCGATGACATACCATATCTAAAAATAGCACAAGAAGAACACGATAAGTTTGCAGAAAGTTTAAGAAACGAAGGCGTAGAAGTTGTATATCTAGTAGATTTAGTAGCAGAAGCATTAGATACTTCCCTAAAAGTAAAGAAAGAATTTATAAAACAATTCATTACTGAAGGAGGAGTAACAAGCAAAAGAGTATTTGACATAGTATATGAATTTTTATACAACATCAAAAATACAAAAGAATTAGTAAGTAAATGTATCGAAGGAATAGATATAACAGAACTAAAGAAATTAAGAGAAAGTACAGGATTTTATGCAACAAGAGACATTGGAAAAATGATATTAGACCCTCTACCAAATCTTTATGCACCACGTGACCCTTTTGCAACAATAGGAAATGGTGTATCACTTCATAAAATGTTTTCTGTAACAAGATATCGTGAAACAATTTTTGGAGAATATATCTTTAAATATCATCCTAAATATAAGAATACAAAATTATACTATAATCGTTACGAATCATATAGTATCGAAGGTGGAGATATCCAAGTATTAAGTGATAAAGTAATAGCAATAGGAATTTCACAAAGAACTGAACCTGATGCCATTGCATCTTTAACACGTGAAATATTTAAAGATAAAACAAACAAATTTACTACAATACTTGCAATAGATATTCCAGATGAAAGAAGTTTCATGCATTTAGATACAGTAATGACAAGAGTAGACTACACTAAATTTGCAGTGCATTCTCATGTTATGAACATATCAACCATATATGAAATAACAAAAAATAAAAATGGTGATATAAAAATAAAAGAACTTACAATGCCACTAGATAAGGTATTAGAAAAATACTTAAAAATAAAGAAAGTAGAACTTATTAAATGTGGAAATGGTAATAGAATAGCAGCAGAGCGTGAACAATGGAGCGATGGAGTAAACACATTATGTGTAAGACCAGGCGTAGTAATAGTATATGATAGAAACTATGTTACAAATGAAACTCTAAGAAAACATGGTGTAAAAGTAATAGAAATACCAAGTTGTGAATTATCACGTGGTCGTGGAGGTCCACATTGTATGAGTATGGCATTAGAAAGAGAGGATTAATATGAATTTATATGGAAGAGACTTTTTAAAATTATTAGATTATTCAACTGAAGAAATAGAATATCTATTAAAACTATCTAAAATGTTTAAGAAGTTAAAACATGCAGGAATTTCTCACGAATATTTAAGAGGGAAAAATGTTGCATTATTATTTGAAAAAGATTCCACAAGAACTAGATGTTCATTTGAAGTAGCAAGTTATGATTTAGGAATGAATTGCACTTATCTTGGTCCAACAGGAAGCCAAATGGGAAAAAAAGAAAGCATCGCAGATACTGCAAGAGTACTTGCAAAAATATATGATGGAATAGAATATAGAGGCTTTGATCAAACAATAGTTGAAGATTTAGCAAAATATTCTAGTGTTCCAGTATGGAATGGGCTTACAACAGAATTTCACCCAACACAAATGTTAGCAGATGTTATGACAATCGAAGAAAATTTTGGTTATCTAAAAGGAATAAATCTAGTATTTATGGGAGACGCAAGAAATAATGTTGCAAATTCTCTTATGGTAGTTTGTTCTAAATTAGGAATTAATTTCACATGTATTGCACCATCTAGTTTATTCCCAAGTGAAGAATTGGTAGAGCAATGTAAATTAATCGCAGAATCAAACGGTTCTACAATAACTTTAACAAGTGATGTTAAAAAAGGTACAAAAGGTGCTCATGTATTATATACTGATGTTTGGGTATCTATGGGAGAACCTGAAGAAAAATGGAAAGAAAGAATAGAATTACTAAAAGAATATCAAGTAAATGATGAAGTAATGAAAAATGCAGATGAAAACGCAATATTCTTACATTGCTTACCATCATTCCATGATTTAAATACAAAAATAGGTAAAGACATCTACGAAAAGTTTGGACTACCAGAAATGGAAGTAACAAACAGCGTATTTGAAAGCAAACAATCTAAAGTATTTGATGAAGCAGAAAATAGAATGCATACAATTAAAGCAGTAATGTTTGCAACTTTAAGTGAAAAAGGACTCGAAGAATTAAATTAGTCAATTAACTAGACAACTAGTTTTTTGAAAATAAAAGGTAAAAGTGTAGAATTACCAAAAATAATAAGGAGGAAAACATGGCTAAAAAGTCAAGAAAGAAAGTAATGCTTACATCTTTCTCAATAATTTTGATTATTATTTTCGCATTAGGAATAATATCTCATTTATTACCAGAAGCAACTTTTGTTGACGGTGAAATCGTTAACGGTAGCGGTGTAGTAGGAGCAAAATTATCAGATATATTATTATCACCATTTAATGGTTTTGCAGATGCAGTAGATGTAGCAATATTCGTTATGGTTTTAGGGGGATTATTAAAGGTTGTAGAAAAAACTAAAGCATTTGAAACTGGTATTGAAGTACTAGTAAAAAAATTAAAAGGAAAAGAATTAGTATTAATTCCAATACTTATGCTTATTTTCTCAATTGCAGGAACAACTTATGGTATGCTTGAAGAAACAGTAGGTTTCTATGCATTACTATCTGCTGCAATGGTAATGGCAGGTATGGATACAATAGTAGCATCAGCAACAATACTATTAGGTGCTGGAGTTGGTGTTCTTGGTTCAACAGTAAATCCTTTTGCAGTTGGAGCAGCAGTATCATCACTACCAGAAGGTATGCATGCTAACCAAGGATTAATCATTGGAATTGGAGCAATACTTTGGATATTATCTTATTTAGTAGCAGTATTCTTTGTAATGAAATATGCTAGAAAAGTTAAAGCAGATAAAGGTTCAACATTCCTATCATTAAGAGAACAAAAAGCAATGGAAAAGAAATATCTTAAAGAAGAAGATTTAACTAAAGAAGTTAAATTAACAGGAAAACAAAAAGCAACATTGTGGTTATTTGCAGCAGCATTCGTAGTAATGATTATTGGATTTATTCCTTGGAGTTCATTTGGAATAACAATGCCATCATTCACAGCAATATTATCTGGTGCACCACTTGGAGATTGGTATTTCCTTGATTCAGCATTATGGTTTACTCTAATTGCAATATTAATAGCAATAGTAAACAATTTTGGAGAAAAAGGATTTGTAGATACATTTGTTGATGGAGCAGATGATATGATTGGAGTAGTTCTAGTTATAGCAATCGCCCGTGGAGCATCTGTACTTATGCGAGTTACATATCTTGATAACTACATAATTTACAATGCCGCAGAAATGTTAAAAGGAATGCCAGCAATATTATATGCACCACTAAACTACTTACTACATATTGTATTGTCAATATTAGTACCATCATCATCAGGAATTGCCGCATTGTCTACACCAATTATGGCGCCACTTACTCAAGCATTAGGATTTAGTGTTGAGACAAATATTATGATATTAGTTGCAGCAAACGGATTAGTAAACTTAATTACTCCAACATGTGGAGCAATCATGGGAGGATTACAACTTGCTAAAGTTGAATACACAACATGGTTTAAATGGTCATTTAAGATAGTAATAAGTTTAGCGTTAGTATCAATATTAGTATTAACATTCTTTATGTGTATACTATAAAATTAAAATTTCCTAGAAATAGGAAATTTTTTAATTACTATTAAACATAATCATTACTCTTTAAAACTTAAATTCTTAATAATTAATATATCAATATTATATATATCATTATATATACTTGTAACATCATATGTAGTTATCTTATTCTTATCAAGATTTAATTTTTCTATTATTCTCTTAACATCTTCTTCATTTTTACCCTCAATTTCAACGTAAGGAGGAACCAAAGGCAAAAAATCTATATCTATCTCAATATCATCTAAATTATAAGTAATCCTACGATTCTCTTTATAGTTTCTATAATTATATCCTAGTTTTCTTAAAATGTTATTAGTCTTTTCAAAATAAATTCTTCAATTTACAGTTCAGTAGTACCCCCAATAGACATTCTATCAATTACTTCTTTTATTGTAATTAAAGTTCTACTAACATTTGTTCAAAGCCTAATCCACTTATTACTTTGTATAGGGTTAAAATTATATGCCTATCTTCTTTGTAAATAATCTCTCTTTTTAACCACACTATTTCCTCTAAAAATTTTCCAACATTACTAACTCTCTAGTAAAGTACATAGACATTATGTAGTAGTTTTATTTTTCTCATTTGTTTGTATGACATTAAAAAAGTAATATGTGTCATATATTTATAACTTTAAGATATACAAAATTTAAATAAATTCATGATATCTACGAAAAAGTACCATACTAGCACCAAACTATACTTAAGTATCACAAATACTTTATCATTTAAATAAAAAAACAAAATATTATAATACCCAAATAATAAATAAATAATAACAAACAAATAATAACAAATAACCAACTAACTAATAAATAACATATAAAATAATTTTTATATATTAAAAAACTAAACATTATATATAACAAAACTTTGTAGTAAAATAAGTGTTTAAAAAAAGCAAAAAAGAAACATAATATCATAGAATATCTATGAAAGGGGTATTATATGATAGGAAATTTCAATGAAGAAGCACAAAAAATATTATCGGGTGCCAAAAAGGAAATGTTAGATTTAAAGCATCCATATATAGGAACAGAGCATCTAGTATTATCAATATTAAATAGCAAAACCAAACTAAAAGATAAATTAAATAGTTATAACCTAACGTACAAAATATTTAAGGATGAAATAATTAAAGTAGTAGGAACAGGTAGTAAAAAAAGTGAATGCTTTTTATATACACCACTTTATAAAAAAGTACTTGAAAATGCTATAATAGACAGTAAAGAAAACAATAATGGTATAGTAACAACGGAACATATATTTTCCTCACTCCTTGAAGAAGGCGAAGGAATAGCAATAAGAATATTTATAAGTTTAAATATAGATGTTGAAGATATGTATGATGAATTTAGATTAGGACTAATAAAAAGAAAAAATAACAAAAATAAACATCTAATCATTGAAGATTTAGGAGTAAACATAACAGAAAAAGCAAAAAATAACGAACTTGACCCAGTAGTAAATAGAGAAAGTGAAACTAAAAGATTAATAGAAATTCTTTGTAGAAGAACAAAAAATAATCCTATACTAATTGGAAAGGCAGGAGTAGGTAAAACAGCCATTGTAGAAGAACTAGCAAGATTAATAACAAATAACGAAGTACCTACTATCCTTCAAAATAAAAAAATAATATCATTAGATATGGCAAGTGCAGTATCAGGCACAAAATATCGTGGTGAATTTGAAGAAAGAATGAAAAAAATAATAAAAGAACTAGAAGAAAATGATGATATTATATTATTTATTGATGAAATACATACATTAGTAGGTGCTGGAGGAGCAGAAGGTGCAATAGATGCATCAAATATTTTAAAACCAGCCCTAGCAAGAGGTAAAATAAAGTGTATTGGAGCAACAACGTATGATGAGTATAAAAAATATATAGAAAAAGATACAGCATTAGATCGAAGATTCCAAAAAGTAACAATAAACGAACCATCAAATGAAGAAACAAAAGACATATTACTAAAACTAAAACCCATATATGAAAAATACCATCATGTAAAAATAGACAATAGTATCATAGATAAAATAATATCTCTAAGTGAAAAATACATTTATGATAGATATAGACCTGATAAATGCATAGACTTATTAGATGAAGTATGTTCCAAAGTAAGTATTAAAGAAGATAATAATACTAAAAAGATAAAAGAATTAAAAAATGAAATATCTAAAATAGATAAATATAAAAATAGTCTAATAATAGAAAATAATATTGATAAAGCATATCTTTGTAGAAAAGAAGAAAAAAACTTACAAAGTAAACTAAATCTATTAGAAAAAAATTATAAAATATATAATAAAGAAGTAACATTAGAAGACCTAGCAAAAGTAATAAATACTAAAACTAGTATACCAGTATATGAAATAATGGAAGATAATGTAAAAGTATTAGAAACCATTAAATCAAACCTAGAAAAAGAAATAATTGGAGAAAATGAAGCATTAGAAAAATTATTAAATATTACTAAAAAAATAAAACTAGGATATAAAGAAATTAAATGTAATTCATATATCTTTGTAGGACCATCTGGAGTAGGTAAGACAAAACTAGCAACAGTATTTGCAAATCTTTTAGTAGGTGAAGATAACCTAATAAGATTAGATATGAGTGAATATGCTGATTCTACATCTATAAACAAAATAATTGGTTCAAATCCAGGATATATTGGATATGATGATAATAAAAATATTTTGGAGGAAATAAGAAATAAACCTAATGCTATAATCTTACTTGATGAAATAGAAAAAGCCCATCCACAAGTAATAAACTTACTATATCAAATATTAGACTATGGTAAAATAAAAGATAGCAAAGGTACAGTAGTAAGATTTGATAACAATATAATTATCATGACTTCAAATATAGGATTCGAAAAAAATAAAGTAGGCTTCTCATCTAGTACTAAAGATAATATTATAAGTAATTTAAAAAGTGAATTCTCTCCATCATTAATTAACAGAATTGACGACATAATAATATTTAATAGATTAACAAGAGAAAACATCAAAGAAATAATAAAAAATAAATTAGACGTCTTAAAGAACAAATATAAAACAAAAATAAAAATAAATATATCAAATAATTTAATAAATGAAATGATAGAAAAAAGTAACTATGACCTTTTTGGAGCAAGAAGAATAGATAAAATAATATCTACCCAAGTCGAAGACATAGTAATTGATGCTTTAATAAAAAATGAAAAATCACTAACAATAAAATCTTTAGAAAAAATAACTACATAATATTTACTTTATCTAAACATTTTGATATACTTTTATTGTAGTGGAAGTGAGATAGTGAAAAAAAGAAAAAGAAAATTAAAGAAGGGTTTTATATTTTTAATAGTAATATTAGTTGTAGGGGTATTATCATATCCTAGTTATAAAATATACAATAAATATCTAAGTAACAATAATGAAAAAGATAACATAAAAGATAATAACAATGATAATAAAGATAACATCGTTAAAGAAGAACCAAAGCATTATAGTCTAAGTTTAATATCTGTTGGAGATAATCTAATTCATAGTTCTGTGTATAGAGATGCAAATCGTCATGCTGGAGGAAACGGATATGGAACAAATGCCTTTGACTTTAAACCAATGATTAAGTACATAAAAGAAATAGTATCAACTTACGATATAGGATACTATAATCAAGAGACAATCCTTGGAGGAACAGAACTAGGATTAAGTGATTATCCAACATTTAATTCTCCATATGAAGCAGGAGACGCAATGATTGACGCAGGCTTTAACTTAGTAAGTTTAGCAACAAATCATACTGTAGACCGTGGAGAAAAAGCCGTAATAAATTCATGTAAGTACTGGAACGATAAAAAAGATACTGTACTTACCGCAGGAAGCTATTGTAGTACTGAAGAAAGAAATGAAATAAAAATTAAAGAAAAAAATAATATTACTTATACAATGCTAAACTATACATATGGTACAAATGGTATGCCAGTCAAAGAAGACTACCTTGTAAACGTATGGCCAACAGACATTACAAAGATAAATAACCCTAAAACAGATACATCATATAATGAATATAAAAAACAAGTAAAAGAAGATATAGAAAAAGTAAGAAATAAAGTAGACCTTCTAATAGTAGCGATGCACTGGGGAGTAGAGTATACACATAATCCAACAGAATATGAAAAAGATATGGCAGAGTATCTAGCATCACTTGGAGTAGATGTAATAATAGGTACTCATCCACATGTAATTCAACCAGTAACATGGATTGATGATACACTAGTTATATATTCCTTAGGTAACTTTATATCTGCACAATATCAAAATCAATCAACTTGTACATATTATAAATGTACCGTAGGATTAATGACAAACTTTAAAGTAGAAAAGACAGTAGATAATGGTAAAACTACAGTAAAGATAACTGATGTTGAAAATGAACTTATTTATAATTATTACAATCAAGCATCATGGAAAGACTTTTTAGTTATACCATTTAGTAATTCAGAAATATCAAAGTATCTACCAAATTATAAAAAAGTATATGAAACATATAAAGAAGTAGTACAAAGATTAGATAACACAATGTATGTAAAAGAATCATACTAAAATGTCATCTATAATTATAAAAAAGATAACTTAACAAAAAACAGAATATTAATAAAAAATACAAAATACAAGTTAAAAAAATAATTTTAGTTAATGAAAAGTAAATATATAAATTTATAAATATAGTTATCAAATATATATACAAAAATAAAGTAACAAGATTCACATTTCTTGTTACTTTTTATTAAATTCTATTTTGAATTACTTTTTTATTCAAACTTTTTCTTTTTAATTATTCTTAATTTCTATCTACGGAATAAGTCCCCAACCAGTAATAACATATCTACCATTAGTAGCCTTTGCTTTTGGAGGATTATTAATAAGTTTATTATCCACAATTAATGTTGAAGAAGTACCACCATCTAAGTTAGCAGCATTATATGCTCCATATCTTTTTAAAGTATCGACAACATCTTGTAAACTAGCACCATTAATATAGTTTTCTCCATCTATTACTAAGAACATCATGACACCATCTTTTCTTTGTGCAATAGCAACTCTAGGGCTTCTTCCCCAAGGATCCCCAACAATCTCCAAAGATTCACCATTAACAATTAAGAACGGTCCAAAAACAAGTCCATCAGTAATACCAGCTTCTAATGCCTCCGCACCAGTAGCATTACTCATTAACTTTAATTTTCCTTCATTTGTCATACCAATTATATTATCTCTATATGTATTAACATCTCCATCAGACCAAGTAATTTCACCATTTTGAATTACATATCCAATAGGAATACCAGAACCATAACCATAGTCAACAAATCCACCACCATTGATACATACAACACCACCATATCTTTCACACATAGTGATAATTCTTTCTCCTTCTTTAGTACCAAGCTTCTCTTTTGCAATTAAATGTACTTTAGTAGGGTCATATATTGCCACCAAATAAGCATTCGCACTTCCCACTTTTAAGTTAATAACTTTGTATAAACTATTACCATCTTCCCTTGTAAGAAGTTCTTTTTCATACTCATCTTTAAAAGTAGTCTTAACACTAGTATCAATAACTATATCATCTAAATTAGCATCCTTATCTATCGTAACAAAATAACTAGAGTTCATAACTTCATTAATCTTTTCATCACTATAAAAAATCTTCGCTAAATATTTATGATCCATTGTATTCATTGCTGTATTAATATATAAATTTCTAAGAGTAGGCCAAGGACCATAAGTAATAACAAATCCTCCAATAGCAAGTAAATCTAGAACTATAAACATAATAGTTAACTTACTAATCTTTTTATTTTTATTAGTCTTCATATTTATTTCACCATCCTTAATGGGTCATTTTTAGTACCAGTTCCCTCACTTAATTTATTCTTATCTATTGTAATAACAGGAACAATCTTACCATTTGAAGAAACCATCTTACTATAACTTGTATTATTCTTTTGAACGCTATATACAAAATTATTCTTTCTACTACTAGAAGTCATTGTAAAATATCCATCTAATTCGTGATTTAAAATTATATCTCCCACACTAACTAAAGCAACCTTTGTATTAACAGTCTTATCTAATGTCTCACTATAATTATAATTATTATCGCTACCATAGTATCCATTAGCATAATTACTTTCTATTACTATATCTTTATAACTTAAACTATTAAGATAATTCTTATTTAAATAGTACGCTAAAGTATTATATTTAGTATCATCATGATAACTACTTTTATTAGAATACTTATAAGTAACAACGTCATTTCCATTCATAATATAATTATCAAGCATTAACTTAACATTATCTCCATCAACATCAATTACTCTCCATATATCTTCATCTAAATTAACATAACTACCAAATATTCCTGTAGTACTTTCTATAACAAATGGATCTTCTTTAGTACCACTACCACTTACTTTATCAAGATTTTCTTTTAGTTTAACAGTAGGCTTAATACCATATATTGTATCACTCTTACTAGTAGTAATCTTACCATCAGTATTAATAATCCATACTTCATCATTACCATTTATATTACTTAAATAGAAGTTCTCACTAGTATTAATAAAACTATTTTGTGCACCAGTATTTATATAATCATAAATAGATAAACTACTTATATAATAATCACTATTATAATTACTACAAGAATAATTACTTACATCATCTATCTTATCTACACATATATCTTCTTTCTTTAAATAAGTAACAGCACTATTAAGTTTATCTTCAAGTATTCCAGAATGCTTACTATCATTAGTATTTAACCAAGTATTAACTTGTGATTCAACATAACCTTTATTATTGCCTAATGCTAAAGAAGTAAGACTATTATTAGATATAAGTGTTACAACATTATTATCTTCAATCTTAACAGCCCTAAATAATATATTAGAGTATAATACGTAGTTGTTTACATCATTTCCAGTAAAATAATAAACGCCATTTACATTCTTTAAATTACTATCATTAATCTCTCTTAAACTCTTACCCAAAGAATTGCTTTCATTAACAACTTTCTTCTCATTCTCTAAATATAGCTTAATAAACCTTCCCCCATAAAATAAACAACAAGTAAGAAGAAAAACAAAACTTACTAAATTGAATATTTTTGAAATACTAATCTTTCTTTTTTTCATTTACATCCATCCTTTACATCTACTTATAATATTATATCAAATATACTAGAAAATTCCAAACATATTTGTCTATTTTACATTAATTTTACTTGTAAACGTTTCATAAATATATTATAATTAATTTGTGATAAATATGGATTACGAAGATATATTAAAAAATTTAAAATTTGACTTTAAAAAAGATAATGGTAAAGGAATATTGCTTAATGACTATGAAATAGAAGTACTATCTAAATATGGCTTTGATTATAAAAAATATTCATCCCTAAATGAACTAATATTTGATGTAGATAACTATATTAATGAAGAAGGATGCTTTACTACTATTGATGATTTAGAAGAAGTGTTAGATAAAATATGTGAAAGTCATTACTATAATGAAACAAATAAATAGGTAAGAAAAAAAGCAATAAGATTTTTTAAACAGTGAAATCTAAACTTATAAACAAAACTTACAATAGAAACCAAAAACTAACAACAAAACATTAAACTTATGAGTAAAAGCAAAAATTTATAAATAAAAATCCAAAATTGTAATAAAAAAATAAATCTACAAATAACAAAAAGGAGTAAACATATGAATAATAACATAAAAAAACTAATAAAAATACTAAGTAGTCAAAATAAAACCCTAAGTACAATGGAATCATGTACAGGAGGAGGCTTAGTAGATAAGATAACATCAGTGCCAGACGCCAGTAAAATAATAAAATTTTCCGCAGTAACATATTCTAATGACTTCAAAATAAAGATGGGAGTAGATAAAAATATCATAGATAAATATTCTGTATACAGTACTGAAGTATCTAACGAGATGAGTAAAAATATAGCACTTTTTTCTAACTCTAACTACGGAATAGGTATAACAGGAAAGTTAAATAAACCTGATACAGAAAATATTTTTGGTAAAGATAACATAGTATATATAAGTATCTATGACAAGGATAACAATAAATTCTACAACAAAAAAGTGGAAGTAACAAGAAAGTCACGCCCACAAAATAAATTACTAGTGGTAAATAATGCTCTTGATTTACTACTAGATATAATTAATTAAGTAGATAAACACTAATACTTAAATAAAATGCAAATATAAGCCACACTAAGTAAGGTAAGTTAATATACCCCAAAACCTTCTTATCTTGATAGAACCTAACAATCATATCAATTACCAAAACAATAAGAAGTAAAATCCACAAACTAGAAAACAAATACAATTTAAAACTAAAAAACCAAAATGACCAAAGCAAATTCACGATAAGTTGTGCATAGTATACTTTTTTCGTGCCATCATCTCTGTTAGATTTATAATAACTATATCCCATAATTAAATAAAGAATACCCCAAACAATAGGAAACACCACACCAGGCGGACTAACACTAGGCTTATTAACCATCGAGTAAGACGTTGTATCAACAATAAGCCCCACAATACTACCAAGAATAATAGGCACAAATATTACAAAATACTTCTTAATCTTATCAATCATCTTATCACCATTATTATTATATGCCAAAAGTATAAGATATATAAATCATGCAAGTACAAAAATACTTGTAATATTTATCTTTTTATGCTAAAATAGTAACCACAAAAAAGAGGGGACTGAATTTTATGGAAGAAAAACAAGACTTTTTTAACATAATAACGTCATATCAAAATAAAAATTATAAAAACACACTAAATCAAATCGAAGAATATATAAGTAAATACGACATAATAAGTGATAAACTACTTGATGTCTATTATAATACACTATATAAACTTAGGATGTACAATGAAGCATTAAATATTCTAAATATCATCAAAGATAAATATAGTTATTACTTTAAACCAACTCATTTACTAAAACAATATATAAAACTAGAAACAGAAGAAAACCTAATAACTATATATGAAGAATACAAAGATTTATTAACTGCCGAAGAAAAAAGGTCATTATCTAGTTTTGCCTTCTTATGTGAAAAACACTTATTCGCAGAAAAAACACTCTTAGAGTACATGAAAGACACAAATAACGAAGAAAGCGAAAAAGATAACAAAAAACTAAACCGTATAAGAAAATACCTTGAAAGTAAAGAATCTCACGAAATATTATATGACCGTTTTATAATGAATGGTAACGAACTAAAAAGTGGCTATGTAATAAATGCTAACGTAAATGAATATCAAAATATCAATAATGATGACCCTAAAAAAAAGTGACCGGCCATATTTAGTATGGAGAAAAATTGGTAACAAAATATATGCCTTAAAACTAACAAGCAAAGTAAAAACTAAAGTTCAAGAATCAATATTACGCGAAGAAAATTATGATTTTATAAGAGAAAATAGTGAAGTAAAAGATAATATAATAGAAATAAACGAAGAAGATATAAGAACAGTAAATGGAAGAATAACTAAAGAAGATTATAAAAATGTAATAAAAGGAGTATACATTAGCTATTCGTTTAAATATGGCGCTCAAAGTAAAGGAGATATAATGTTTATAGATTATTACAATCAAAACCTTCTAAACATTAAAGAAAACAGTGTAATGAAGTTATATAATAAAGAAACTAAAGAATGCACTTACTATTTTGTATTATCAGTCGAAGAAGATACAGAACTTGAAGAAGAAAACAAATTAAAATGTATAAATTGTATAGAACTATCATATGAAAATAACGAATATAACCTAAAAAATAACAAAATAATCTCCTTAAAATTAAAAAAACCAATTCTAAGTGTCTTTTCAGTAGATAAGAAACTTGCCCAAAAATTAAGAGATAAAGCACTAGAAAAAACTGATTTAATAGGTAAAACAGTAAAAACAAAAGATAACAAAGTACTAGATGTATTAAGAAGAGAAGGAGATTACTATATATGTATAGATAAAACAATAAGTATGACAACACTAATTTCAGTATATTTACTTGATATTAATGAAGAAGTAACAATAATTAATGATATAAATGAACGTACATTCCAAACAGAATTATTTGAATTAAAAAACACTATAGCAAAAAGAAACGGCTTGCATAAAAAAATATATAAATGTCTAAGAAAATAATATTTATGTAAACTAAAGTATTAAATATTGCTTTTAAAAAAAATATAAACTATACTTAAAATTAAGGAAGTGTAAATATGAAAGATAAAGAATTTAACTTAATATTAAAAGATATTATAACTAATAAAACAGTTCTTGAAATGAAAAAGTATAACCAACACTATAATACATCTTGTTTTGACCACTGTTATCAAGTCTCATATATGTGTTATAAATTAGGTAAGAAACTTAAACTAGATTATAAAAGTTTAGCAGTAGGAGCAATGCTTCATGATTTGTTTTTATATGACTGGAGACTACCTAAAAAAGATAGAGTAGAAAAAGGACTTCATGCATTTACTCATGGAAAAAGAGCTTTAGATAATGCAAATAAATTATTTAAATTAAACTATATAGAACAAGACATGATACTAAATCACATGTGGCCTTTAACGTTAAGAATACCTAAAACTAAAGAATGTTTCTTACTAACTATAATAGATAAATATTCTGCATTTCTCGAAATAAAAAAAGGAATAATACTAAGTCTAGAAAAAAACTATTACATAAAATATGCATCAGTAATGTATATTTTATTAATAAATCACTTATATTAAAGGAGTAAAACATATGAATATAAATTTTAATTATACAAATATTTTAGATAGCAAAATTATAGAGTACATTGATAAAATAAGAGAAACTCATAAAATACTTCATGAAGAAAAAGATGATGAAGCAAAATTTTTAGGATGGTTAGAACAACCACTAAGATATGATAAAGAAGAATTAGAAAAAATAAAAAAGTATGCTAACGTAGTAAAAGAAAACTCTAAATATTTACTAGTAATAGGTATTGGAGGTTCATACCTAGGAGCTCGTGCAGTAATTGAGTCTTTAACTTCATCATTCTATAACATTAGAAAAAACAATGGAGTAATAACCCTATATGTAGGAAATAATCTAAGTGCAAACTATATAAATGATGTAATAAATCTAATCAAAGATGAAGATTTTTCAATTAATGTAATATCTAAATCAGGAACTACTACTGAACCCGCAATATCTTTTAGAATCTTTAAAAAACTATTAATAGAAAAATATGGTATTGAAGAATCTAAAAAAAGAATATATGTAACAACAGATTCTAATAAAGGAGCATTACATGATATAGCCAAAGAAGAGGGTTATGTAACATTTAATATTCCTTCAAACATTGGAGGTAGATACTCCGTTCTTACCGCTGTAGGATTATTCCCAATCGCCGTATCAAATATTAATATAGATAAATTGCTAAATGGAGCATTAAAAGCATATAATAAATATAATAATGATAACCTACTTACTAATGATTGCTATAAATATGCTGTAATAAGAAATATATTATATAAAGAAGGCAAAAACATTGAAATATTGTCTACCTATGAACCAAATTTACAATATATAACAGAATGGTGGAAACAACTTTTTGGAGAAAGCGAAGGAAAAGAAGGTAAAGGAGTATTTCCTGCAAGTTGCTTATTTACTACAGACTTACATTCCCTAGGACAATATATTCAAGAAGGAAGAAGAAATCTTTTTGAAACTGTAATCAATGTCAAAGAAGTAGAAAGTAATATCTTTATCGAAGAAGAAAAAGATAACTTAGATAATCTAAACTATTTAAAAAACAAATCATTAAACTATATTAATCATAAAGCAATGGACGGAGTAATAAATGCTCATATTATGGATGATGTACCAAATATCATAATAAATATTGATTCCATAAATGAAGAGACCATTGGGGAACTATTATATTTCTTCATGCTATCTTGTGCAGTATCAGGCTTATTACTAGGAGTAAATCCTTTTGACCAACCTGGAGTAGAAAAATATAAAACAAATATGTTTAAATTATTAAATAAACCAGGATACACAAATAACGATTAATTAAATAAGAATTTTAGAATACAATATCTAAAATTTTTTCTTTTTCTTACAAATAAATTGTCATTTAACCAAAAAAATGATATACTTTAATTGTGGATAAAAGTGAGTGATTGATTATATGGAAAAAAACAAAACTAAAAAAGATTTAATATTACTTATATTTTTTGTAATAATATTTATATCAGCATTTTCTAGCCTTATAAATAAAGGAGTAAGCCTAGTAAGTAATGCCCTAAGTAGTAAAACATTATATATCTTATCATCATATGATAATGCCGACTTAGAAAATAACTTATCAAAAAAACTAAAAAAAGATAATATAAAACTAAGCTTTACATATATGGGTGATTTAGATATAATTGAAGAACTAAATAATAATCCTAAAAAATATGATGGAGTATGGATTTCTAATTCTATGTGGCTTTATATGCTAGATAATTCATACCTAATATCTAATTCTAAAAGTATAAGTATAAGTCCTGTAGTTTTTGGTATTAAAAAAAGTAAAGTTGAAGAACTAAACCTAAAAGACAACGTAGAAAATAACGATATAGTAAATTTAATTAAAGATAAAAAACTAAAATACGTTATGCCTTCAGTAACTAAAACAAATACCGGTGCAACTGCATATATTGGCTTTTTAAATTCATTAGCAGGAAATCCCGTAACCCTAACCGAAGAAATGTTAGATAGTGAAGATTTAATAAACAAATTAAAAGATTTATTCCAGGGAGTAGAGCGCGTAAGTGGAGATGAAAACTTCCTAAAAGAAATGTTTTTAAATAACGATGAATATGAAGCAGTAATCGCCGATGAAGCATCCCTTATAAATATAAATAAATCCCTAAAAGAAAATAACAAAGAAGAATTATATTTAGTATATCCTACTGATGGTGTCGCAGTAAATGATTCTACCTTAGGATTTATTAAAAACGACGAAGACAAAGAAGAAGACTTCCTTAAATTACAACAATATCTATTAAGTGACGAAGGCCAAGATATGCTAAAAAAAGTAGGAAGAAGAACATGGTATGGTGGAGTAAACGAAGAGATAGATAAAGAAACATTTAATCCATCATGGGGAATAGATACTACAAAATATTTAAACGTTACCAAATTTCCTTCAAAAAAAGTTATAACAAAAGCAATAAATGTTTATATAGAATCCTTAAGAAAACCAACTCATGTAGTATTTTGTCTAGATTATTCAGGAAGCATGTATGGTGATGGTATCGAAGAACTAACTAATGCAATGGAGTACATACTAACATATGATAATGCCCAAAAAGATAACTTACAATTTTCTAAAAATGATAAAATAACTGTAATTCCTTTTAGTAGTGAAGTAATTAATATTTGGAATACAGATAGTGGTTATGAAACAAATGAATTACTAAAAAACATAAATGAACTTAAACCATATGGTGCAACAGCATTGTATGATGCTATAACTAAAGGATTAAACATATTAAATACCGAAACAGATGACTATACAAAAACAATAATAGCAATGACTGATGGTATGATTAATGTAGGAAGATTTACCCAATTATCAAAATACTACAAAGACTTAAATAAAGAAATTCCAGTATATAGTATAACATTTGGTAGTGCGGAAGAAGATGAATTACAAGAAATAGCAAATCTTACAAATGCTAAAGTATTTGATGGAAAAACTGACTTACTTAAAGCATTCAAAGAAGTAAGAGGATATAATTAGTGGTGATGTAAATGAAAAATAAAGATACAATATCTGCAATAGTAGGAAGTGCCTTCTTTGGAGTATCATATCTAGCACTATCAGTACCAATACTTCCTGCTTTGGCAATAGGAACAAGTGCCTTTATTGCAGGAGAATTAGTCTTTAATAAAAATAACTCTAAAAAATCATCATATGAAAATACAGATATCAAAAAAGTACTAGAAAAAGCAAAAAAACAAAATAATTACATCAAAGAAGTAAAGAAAACTATAGATGATGAAACACTAAGAAAATATATCACAGAAATAAATTTAACAACATCGAAAATAATAAACAAAATAGAATCCCAACCAAATAAAATAAAAAGTATAGATAACTTCTTTGATTATTACCTACCAATAACAGTAAAAATAATAGATAGATATAACGAAATAGAAGACCAAAACTTATCTTCAAAAGAAGTCCAAAAATTTATAGACAAAACAAATAATATGTTACTCGCAGTAAGTAATGCTTTTAAAAATATCTTAAATAGTTTATATCATGAAGAAATAATTGATATGGATGCAGAAATGAAAGTATTTTCTAGTATGTTAAAAGCAGATGGCTTAAATGAAGATGAATTAAATATTAAAAAGGAGGAAAAATAATGGATAAGAAAAAACTATTAGGATTAGGAATATTTGTACTACTAATACTTTTAATAATAGGAATAAAATTCTTTACCAAAGACGGAAGTTTTAACAACCTAACAACAATATATGTTGCAACAGGTGGAGGAAAAGAAGATTTCTTAAAAGACGAAGAAGTCCAAGAAATATTAAGAAAAAAATATAAAATAAATGCAGTATTTGATACATGGAGTAATGGTAAAACAATATCACAACCATTAATAAGAGAATCAGTAAAACTAGGAAATGAAAAGATAATTAATGAAATATCAAATGGTAGCAATATAACTATAAATAGTGAAAATGTTACAAAATATGATGCACTATTTACTTCTGATCAAAGATTCTATGATTATTATAAACTTCAACCAAACAAAGAAAACAACGAAGCAGATAGATATACTGTTCTAGATGGTGGATTAACACTAAATACCCCAATAGTAATCTACAGTTGGAAAAAGGTAGTAAATGCTCTAATTAATGAAAATATAGTAAGTGAAATAGATGGCGTATATTATATTACAGATATGAATAAATTAATAAATTATATCCTAACAGGCAAAAAATGGAGTGAAATAGGCCTTGAAGAATTATATGGAAATATCAATATCGCATCAACAGACCCAGTATCATCATCTCCAGGTGCTACATATTATGGATTATTATTATCAATACTAAGTGATGGCACAATAAAAGATGAAACCTTAGAAGAAAACCTAAACAAACTAAAAGAGTTTTATAAAAAATCAGGATACATGAACAATACTCCCGCAGACCTTTTTGAACGTTATTTAAAAACAGGTATGGGTGGAGAACCAATGATTGTAGACTACGAAAAAAGTATAATAGATTTTGCAAGTACAAATGAAAATGGATTTAATCAAGTAAAAGATGAAATAGTAATATTATATCCAAAACCAACAATATGGAATTCACACTGTCTAGCAATATTTACAGAAAATGGAAAAAAACTTTATGAAGCCTTTAATGATGAAAAAATAAGTCAAATAGCATGGGAAAAATATGGCTTTAGAACAGGTATTACAGGTGGAAAATATGACGTATCTAAATTACAAATAGGGATTCCACAAGATATAACAAGTACAGTAACTAGTCTAAAAATGGACTATTACAATAAATTAATAGATTATTTAAAAAATTAAGGAGAGAATTATGGAATTAAAAGTAGAAACAAAATTAAAAGAAGAAGAAAAAAAGATTTTAGAAAGTGATGTAAAAAAAATAACAGATGAAAAAATAGAAAAATCACTAAACTATGATGAACTAACTAAAGAAGAACAAGAAGCAGTAGATGAATTTAATAAAAAACTAGATGTAACAGATCAAACACAAATACTACAATATGGTATCAGTGCTCAAAACAAAATAAGTGAATTTTCTGATTCAGTACTAGAAAATGTTAAAACCAAAGACACTGGAGACGTAGGAACACTACTAGCAAATTTAGTTGCAGAAATTAAATCATTTGATTCAACAATCGATGGTGCAGAACCAAAAGGACTAAAAAAGTTATTCTTTAACGCCAAAAAAGAAGTAAATTACATAATTGCAAAATATAGTAAAATAGAAAGTAATGTTGATGGAATAGAAAAAGGATTAGAAAAAAATAAACTAATGCTTCTTAAAGATATTGCATTATTTGATACAATGTATGACAAAAACTTAGATTACTTCAAAGAAATATCTTTATATATTATCGCCGGAGAAAGAAAAATCGAGGAACTAAAAACAAAAGTTTTACCAGAGTTAAAGAAAATTGCCGAAGAAACAAAAGACCAAATAGATATCCAAAAAGTAAACGACATGGAAACACAAATAAATAGATTTGAAAAGAAACTATATGATTTAAAAACAACAAGGATAATTTCTATTCAAATGGCACCACAAATTAGATTACTTCAAAATAATGATGCCGAACTAGTAGAAAAAATCCAAAGTTCAATCACAAACACAATACCTCTATGGAAAAATCAAATAGTTTTATCTCTAGGAATCAATAATGCTAAAAAAGCACTTAAAGAACAACAAGCAGTATCTAATTTAACAAATGAAATGCTTAAGAAAAATAGTGAAACATTAAAACAAGGCTCTATAGATATAGCAAAAGAAAGTGAAAAAGCAATAATTGATATAGAAACACTTAGAAAAACAAATAATGATATCGTTGAAACATTAGATGCTGTTATAAAAATTCACGAAGACGGTAGAGTAAAACGCGCTGAAGCAGAAAAAGAACTAGAAAGTATCGAAAAAGAATTAAAAGATAAATTACTAGAAATAAACGTAAAAAATAAATAAAAGAAATAAGCATATTAATTTATGCTTTTCTTTAAATAAGGAGTTCTAACTATGAATAAAACAATAAATTTCGAAGACATATATAATGACTTCTTTGGTAAAAAAAGTATACAAGAAGAGCCAAAAATTATACCAAATGATAAAATAAACTATAATGAAGAAATAGATAAACTATACATAACAAAAGATTCAAAAGAACTATTAAAAAAAATAATAAACTATATTCTAAATTATAAAACTAACATCTATGTAAATTTTAATATAAAATTAATAATGACTAATAAAGAAACAGTAAATACTATCTTAAAATTAATAGAAAGCGCAAATAAATCTAATAACTATACCGACCACTCCCTAGTAAAACAAATATCATTCTATAAATTAGATAATATCTCATCTTTGGAAGAAATATATAATAACTATGGTATATATGTATATAAAGACCTCGAAGGATTAACTGTTCATGACAGTAGTTATATTAAAAAGTTTATCCATTTCTTAAATAATCATAAAAGTGATAGAAAAATAAATATATTAGTATCAAGTAGTAATGACCTAACTTATTTATTTCAAGATGATAAAGAATTAGAAGGTAACTTATTTAACTTTACTATTAAAGAAGTATTACCTACTACTAATGAAATATTAAATGATATACTATCTATTGTTAAAGATTTTGATAAAGATAAACTATTAAACTATATTGAAAATACCTTTACTAATAATAATTTAGATTATCCAACATACAGAGATAACTTATGTAAATATATATCATTTAATAATGAATTACCACCACTTGAAACATCTAAAACAACTAAAGAAATCTTTGAAGAACTAAATAATCTTGTAGGATTAGAAAAAGTAAAGAAATCACTTTATGATTTAGTAGATTTAATATCTCTAAAAAAGAAAACAAAAGATAACCTAACTATAAAAAATATAAACTTACATATGCTATTTCTAGGTAATCCAGGAACAGGAAAAACTACAGTAGCAAGACTCTTAGCAGGTATACTATATAACTTAAAATATATAAGACAAAATAAATTAATAGAAGTAAGTTCCAAAGATTTAGTAGCAGAGTACGTTGGACAAACTGCCCCTAAAACTATGGAAGTAATAAATAGAGCAAAAGGAGGTATACTATTTATTGATGAAGCATATTCCCTTGCAGTAACTAATAATAATTCATATAATGCTGAAGCAATAGCGACACTAATTAAAGCAATGGAAGACTACCGTGATGATTTAGTAGTAATTTTCGCTGGATACACCAAAGAAATGAATGATTTTATAAATTCAAACTCTGGTATTTCTTCAAGAATAGGCTATACCTTTATCTTCGAAGACTATACTACCGAAGAATTAAAACAAATATTTATAGGTATGATAAAATCATCAGGCTTTACCATTAATGATAGTGCCTTAGAAAAACTAGAAAAAATAATTGAAGAAAATAAAAATGAGAAAAACTTTGGTAATGCAAGATTTGTAAGAAATGTATATGAAAAAACAATAATACTTCATGCCTCAAACACAAAAAATATCAAAGATATAGATAAACTAAAATTAATCACCGAAAAAGATATAACATATTAATAAAACATATCTTATCACAACTTAGATATGCTTTTTAATTGATTATTTATTCTTATTATTGTATACTATATATAGTTAAAGGAGAGTTATTATGGATAAAAAAATAGAAAGAATGAAAGAGTTAATAAGTATACTAAATGAAGCATCAAGGTTATATTATCAAAAAAGTACTTCAATGATGACAGACTATGAATATGATAAATTATATGATGAATTAGTAGTCTTAGAAAAAGAAACAAACATGACTCTATCTAATAGTCCCACAATAAATATTGAACCAGAAATATCAAGTGGCTTAAAAAAAGTAGAGCATCCTTCTCCTATGTTATCTTTATCTAAAACAAAAAGTGTAAACGAACTAAAAAGTTTTATTAAAGATAAAGAAGGCCTATTATCATGGAAATTAGATGGACTTACAATAGTATTAACTTATAATGAAGGAAAATTAGTAAGTGGTGTAACAAGAGGAAATGGCCTAGTTGGTGAACTAGTAACAGAAAATGTAAAAAAATTCAAAAATGTACCTCTAACCATAACTTATAAAAAGAAATTAGTTCTTCGTGGTGAAGCAATAATAAAATATAGTGACTTCAAAAAAATGAATGAATCCCTTGATGAAGATGAAGAAGAGTATAAAAATCCAAGAAATTTATGCTCCGGTTCTGTAAGACAACTAGATAGCAACATAACTAAAGAAAGGAATGTAAACTGTATAATTTTTGCTCTTATTGAAGCAGAAGATATAATATCTAACTATAAAAGTGAATGTTTTGAATGGTTAAGATCTCAAGGTTTCGAAGTAGTTGAATACCATAAAGTAACTAAAGATACTATGGAAGAAGAAGTATTAAATTATAAAGAAAAAATAAAAACATACGATATTCCATCAGATGGTTTAGTTCTAACATTTAACGATATATCTTATGGTAACTCTCTTGGTAGTACTGCAAAATTTCCACGACACTCAATTGCCTTTAAATGGAAAGATGAAACAGCAAGCACTATCTTAAGAAGTGTAGACTGGCAAGTATCAAGAACAGGACTAATAAATCCAGTTGCAGTATTTGATAAAGTAGATTTAGAAGGCACCGAAGTAACAAGAGCTTCTCTTCATAATATATCAATACTTCAAGGATTAAAACTAGGACTTGGAGACAAAATAAATGTCTATAAAGCAAACATGATAATACCTCAAATAGCAAGTAATGATACAAAAAGTAACAACCTAGAAATACCTTCAATATGCCCAGTATGCAAAGAAAAAGCAGAAATAATAAAAAATAATGACGTTAAGTATTTATACTGCGTAAATGAATTTTGTATAGCAAAACTAATAAAAAGACTAACACTCTTTGTAAGTAGAAATGCTATGAACATTGAAGGAATATCAACTCAAATATTAAGTAAACTAATAGATGAAGGTATGGTAAGAACTTATGCAGACTTGTACCATCTAGATAGATATAAAGATAAAATTATGTCTTTCGAAGGTTTTGGTCCAAAATCATACAATAATATGATTAAAGAAATAAATAAATCTCGTAACGTACGCCTAGCAAACTTTATATACTCTTTAGGTATACCAGACATTGGTTACAGTAGAGCAAAACTAATATGTAATCACTTTAATAATGACTACGAAAAAATATGCAACCTAAAAGAAGAAGAATTAAGTGATATTGTAGGAGTAGGAGAAATTATTGCAAAAGAATGGATTACAGAGTTTAATAATCCTAAATTTCAAGAAGAACTAACTAAAATAAAACAAGAAATAACAATAAAAAAAGAAACTGATGAGCAAAATAAACTCCTAAAAGACTTAACCTTTGTTATAACAGGTTCATTAAATAATTTTACAAATAGAGATGAATTAATTAAATATATTGAAAATTATGGTGGAAAAGTAACATCATCAATAAGTAGTAAAGTAGATTATCTAATAAATAATGATATAACATCAACATCTACTAAAAACGAAAAAGCAAAAGAACTAGGTATTAAAATAATTAGTGAACAGAATTTAATAGATTTAACTAAGGAAGTATAAAAATGAAAAAACCAATAATAATCGCAGGACCATGTTCAATAGAAAGTGAAGAACAAATAATTAGAATAGCAAAGAAACTAAAATTTCTTGGAGTAGATTATCTCCGTGGTGGAGCATTTAAACCAAGAACTAATCCAAATAGTTTTCAAGGACTTGGAGACATAGGAATTAAATATTTATTAAAAGCAAAAGAAATAACATCACTTCCTATAGTAACAGAATTACTAACAATAGAACAAGTAAGAAAATATGCATCATCTATAGATATAATACAAGTAGGAAGTAGAAATATGTATAACTATGAACTACTAAAAGAAATAAATAAATATAGAAAGACAGTTCTCTTAAAAAGAGGATTAAGTGCAACATATAATGAATGGTTAAATGCTGCAAAATATTTAAATAATTGCAAAGTTATATTATGTGAAAGAGGAATAAGAAGTTTTGATAATACAACAAGAAATGTTTTAGATATTGAAGCAATACCATATATAAAAAACAACACAAACTATGAAATTTTTGTAGATCCAAGTCACGCTACTGGCATTAGTTACATGATTAAATCAATGTCATTATCTTCTATTACAGCAGGATGTGATGGACTAATTATTGAAGTACATGATAGACCTGAAGAAGCATTAAGTGACAAAAAACAAGCAATAACACCAAAAGAACTAGAAAGTATAATGGAAGATATAAGTAAAATTACAAAAGTTTTATAACAAGAAAGGGGCTTTTTATGGTTGATAAACATATAGATTTAAATATTCATAATTATAATATAGAAAACAAACCAAATAATATATCATTTTTGATATTTGGGGATATTCACTATTCATTATCATTTGATTTAAACAAACTAGATAAAATAACTTCATGTATAGACTATCTAAATCCAACCTATCTTTGTCTAACCGGAGACATAATAAATAAAGGTAATACTTGGTATAACAATAAAGAATATAAAGAAAAACTATTATCATGGTTAAAATACTTAAGTTATAATTATAAACTATTTTTAACACTAGGTAATCACGATATAGCAAAAGAAACATTTAATTCTAATGATATAAATACTAAATTATGGAATTATTTATCTACATTAGATAATATTTATATATCACACTATAATCCGTTTTATATAGATGATAATGTAGTAATATATCAGTTAGAACTATCACAATATTACTATTTCAATAAAGGTAATACCGAAGACGCTGATTATTTGATAACATATCTTGAAGAAAATAACAAGTACTTAACTAACTTACCTAAAGATAAAATAAAAATACTTATGTGTCACTCACCAATAAACATAACAAATTCTAAAGTGCTAAAACTAATCAAAGAATATGATTTTATCTTCACAGGACATATGCATAATGGTATGATGCCACTTGTTTTAGATAAGTTAGTAAAAAATAATATAGGTATAATATCTCCTCAAAGAACATTATTTCCACCATTATCAAGGGGAGTAAAAGAATTATCTATCATAGATAACGACCATAGTATTAACTTAATTATAAATGGAGGAATAACAAAACTACAAGAAACATCAGGATTCTTAAAAAACTTTAATTTTCTATATCCAATGAGTATTGATGAAATAAATATAAATAAAGAAAAAAAACTAAAAAAATAATAAACATATAGAATATTTATAAATAATATGTTATACTTAAAATGGAGGAAAGATAATGAAAAATAAATTAACTGATAAACAAAAACAAATTGCAAAATACCTATTAGTATTTCTAGTAGTATTTACAGTAATACTCGCAGTAGTAGTAAAAGTAAAAGAACATAAAAGTAACATAAGATTAGAAACTGCAGGCGAAATAAAAAAAGCAATTAAAGAAGTATATAAAAAAGTGGAAGTAGAACTTCCTGACCTAGAAACAACCAAAATAGATAAAAATGACAAATACGCTCTAGAATCATTCACAGGATTAAAAAGTGCCGAAGACGTAAATTTTGTTATTGTATCAGAGCCACTAATAAGCGCTCAAAGTTATTCTCTAGTAATAGTAAAACTAAATAATAATTTAAATATTGAAAAAGTAAAACAACAAATGTATGATAATGTAAAAATGGATAAATGGATATGTGTTTCTGCAGAAAAACTATATATAACAAATTATGGTAATGCAATATTCTTAGTAATGTCTAGTAATGAAACTGCAACTGCAGTATATAATGCTTTCAAAGAATATACAAAAAATGGCATAGGAAAAACACTAACAAAAGAAGAAACATTTAGTAATAACGAAGGATTTTTAGTACAATAAAGAAATACTCCCCCAAGGGAGTTTTATTTAAAAAGGAGACAAAACATGGTATTTACAAGTATTGCATTTATCTATTATTTTCTACCAATAGTATTACTATTATATTTTATAACCCCAAAGAAATATAAAAATCATACTTTATTATTTTTATCAATGTTATTTTATTTCTATGGAGAACCAAAATATATATTACTAATGATAATAGAAGTATTACTTTCATACTATATGACATTACTAATAAGTAAGAAAAAAAGTAAAAACCTATTTATCTTAACAATAACTATTCATATATTACTTTTATGTATCTTTAAATATTTAGACTTATTTATACTTACTACAAATAATATCTTTAACATAAATTTACCTCTAAAAAACATTGCACTACCTATTGGCATATCATTCTATACATTCCAAATACTAAGTTACGAAATAGATGTATATAAAGGTAAAGTAGAAGTAGAAAAAAATCTTATTAAACTAGCAACATATATATTTATGTTCCCTCAGTTAATCGCAGGACCTATAGTAAAATATAAAACTATAAAAAAAGAACTTGATAACAGAAAAGTAACTTACGAAGATTTTTCATATGCTGTAACAAGGTTTGTAGTAGGACTAGGTAAGAAAGTATTAATTGCTAACACTCTTGGAGAACTATGTACAACCCTAATAAATTCAACAGAAACTTCTATTCTTTTATATTGGATATATATAATAAGTTATACTTTACAAATATATTTTGACTTTTCAGGATACAGTGATATAGCATTATCCCTAGGAAGAATGTTTGGCTTTCACTTCGAAGAAAACTTTAACTATCCGTACACTGCAACAAGTATAACATCGTTTTGGCATAGATGGCATATGACACTAAGTAATTGGTTCAAAGAATATGTATATATCCCTCTTGGAGGAAATAGAAAAGGAACCTTTATTACCATAAGAAATATCTTAATAGTCTGGTTTCTAACAGGACTTTGGCATGGTGCATCTTATAACTTTATTCTATGGGGATTATACTTTGGAATAATACTATTGATAGAAAAATTTATTTTTAGTAAATATTTAAAAAACACCCCAAGGATAATAAAAAGATTATATGTAGTTATAGTAATACTAATAAGTTTTGTAATATTTTCTTCTTCGAGTATGGAAGAAATTATAAGTATTCTAAAAGGTATGTTTGGACTAAACAAAGATGTATTTATTAATAACTATATCTTATACTATCTAAAGTCATATAGTATAATCTTAATTATAAGTATTATTTTTACAACACCATTAGTTAAAAATCTAATAAATTATCTACGTAAAAATAAAGTACTAAATAATATCATAAACATTCTTGAAGTAATCTTTATCATTGGAGTATTAATCCTTGTAACATCATTCTTAATAGATAGTTCATATAATCCATTTTTATATTTTAGATTTTAAAGGAGGTAACTATGAAAAATACTATAAAAAATGTAGTAATATCTATATCATTTATAACGTTTCTTTTTCTTACGTTACTATTTAATATCTTAAAAAAAGATGAAGAAATAAGTATCGAAGAAAGAAGAAAACTATATCAGTTTCCTTTAGTATCTACTGAAAGTATCTTAGATAAAACATTCTTTGATAACTTTGATAAATATACTAAGGACCAGTTCATAAAAAGAAATGAATTTCGTTACCTAAAAGTATTATTAGATTTAAAAATAAGAAATAACTATCATAACTTATATTTGAAAGATGACTATATAATCGAACAAATATACCCATTAGATATCTATAGTATAAATAACATAACAAATAAAATAACTTCTATAAAAGATAAATATTTAGTAAATAATAACATATATTTTTCTATAATACCTGATAAAAACTATTTTATAAATGATAATAACTTAAAAATAGATTATGATATTCTTGAAAAGGAACTGAAAAGTAGATTATCTTTTGCAAAATATATAAGTATCTTTGATGAATTATCTTTAGATAACTACTATAAAACAGATAGTCACTGGAAAGAAGAAGACTTACTTAAAGTAAAAGATAAACTATTAAAAGGTATGAATAATTATCGTGTAGTAGAATATAAAAAAGAAACTATAACAACCTTCAAAGGAGTATATGCTTATCAATTACCTATAAAAGCATCATATGAAAATATAAATATCCTAACAAATAGTGATATTACTTCTTCTTATGTAATACATAATGATACTAATAAAGTAACAAGTATCTTTGATTTAGATAAATTAAACTCTAATGACAAATATGATATTTATTTATCAGGAGCATCTCCTGTATTAACAGTATATAATGATAATATTGATGTAGATAAAGAACTATTAGTATTTAGAGATTCGTATGCAAGTAGTTTAATACCTTTATTTGTACCATATTATAGTAAAATAACTTTAATAGACACAAGATATATAAGTCCATCTTTATTAGAAAATTATGTAAACTTCAAAAACAAAGATGTATTATTTATATATAGTGTATCTCTAATAAATAATAGTGGTTCATTAAAATAAAAAAATATAAAAAATATAAATTAATGTGTTATAATTAAATTAAGATAATATAGTCTACTAAAAAAGACTAAAGATAACTAAGAAATACTAAAAATATGTCATAGTTAACACAAATGTAAATAAAAATTGCTAAAATTCCATCTTTAGTTGCTAGACTTATTATGTAAGAAATGATAAAATATCAAGAAGAAAAAGGAGAAGTCATATATGAAATTTTATGAAAAATTAATAACGCTAAGAAAAAAAGCATTACTATCACAAGAGCAATTAGCAGAACGTCTTAATGTAACAAGACAAACTATATCTAAATGGGAACTAGGTCAATCAAAACCAGATATGGATAAACTAAAAGAAATAAGTAAATTATTTGAAATAGATATAGAAACTTTAACTAATGATGAAATATCTATAGAAAACGTAAATGATATAAATAACGCAAAAAAAGAAGATAAGAAAAAGGATTCTGGAAATAGAAAAATAATTTTATATATCGTAATAGTAATATTTATAGTATCACTAGTTACCTTAACATATAGAGTAGGAACTGTTATAAAAACAAAAATAGACGAAACTAAGGAAGAAATAAATAAAACAAAAGAAGAAGCAAAGAAAAAACAAGAAGAAGCAGAAAAACGAAGAAAAGAAATTGAAGAAAAAATAAAAGAAGAACAAGAACGCCAAGAACAAGAACAAAAAGAAAGGGAAGAAGAACTAAAAAAAGATAGTTTTAATTCTAAATTTGAATTTTACCAAGGTACTAATGGTGGAACTGCTGTAGGAATGGAAATAGATAAAATAGTAGAAAATAATAAAAAGAATACTACTAAACTAATCGAAGTAATCTTTGATGGCACTTCTTATGGTACTGATGCAGAAAATATAAGAAAAATAAAAAATAGTCTTAAAGATTTTAATGGATATAAACTTCAACAATATGAAGTATCCCTAGATTATGATACTAATGGTTACGTAAATAAAGTAACTATAGAAACAAAATAGGAGGTATACTATGTTAATAAATATATGTTTAATAGTAGTAATAATAATAACAGGAAGCATAATATCAATATATAATAAATTTATAAGAAAAGGTAATAAAGTAAAAGAAGCAACTTCAGGAATAGATGTATTACTTAACCAAAGATTTGATTTAATACCTAATATTGTAGAAACAGTAAAAGGATATACTAAACATGAATCAAAGACCTTGGAAGATTTAACAAAACTAAGAGCATCATATAATAATCATGGCTTTAGTATCGAAGAAACAGAAAATATAGATAAAAAATTTAATAATATAATGATGCTTCAAGAAAGTTACCCGGATTTAAAAGCAAATAGTGAATTCTTGAGTCTACAAAACACTCTTCGTGAAATAGAAAATAAATTAAGTTATGCAAGAACAAATTATAATAATGCAGTAACTTCATACAATAATCTTGTAGAGTCAGTACCATCAAATATAATTGCTAAAATATTTGCATTTGAAAAACAAGAACTATTTAAAATTGAAAACTCAAAAAGAGAAAACGTAAAAGTAAATCTATAAGATGAAGTAAATTCATAAGATAAAGTTAAGTGTAAATTCTTAACTTTTTTAATTAATCAAAATATTATGTTGTAATAGAATACTTTTCATGATAAAATAATACATGTAAATTTCATAAAGAAATATACGGAGGTAATATGGATAAAATACAAACATTAAAAGGGTTATCAAACTATATAAAAAGTCTAAAAACTACTAAAAATATAAATAAAGATATTCAAAAAATATATAATCAATTTGGTTATGGATATGATGAAAAAAACGATGCAGAGTTGCTTTTGAGTTTACAAGAATATAACCAAAGTCAAGAATATCCTTTACTTGCAACAGGACAAAGTGGATATTTTAATGAGCAAATTGATGAAAATGGATTGACTGTCCTAGAAATGAAACAACAAGATATTGAAGACGCAGAATTTATATCAAGAAGTTTTAATATAAATACTAATTTTAAAAATAATAATTTACCAATAATATATACAACATTACTTGGTACTACAGAATTTAATTATGCAACCCAATCATTTCCTGCCGTGATATTTGAAGATGTTTTTCAATGCAGTCCTAATCATATTCTCCCAATACAACCTTTAGTTGGAGAAAAAGAACCTGACTTCTACCTAAGATTACTAAAATATCAAATAAAGAATATGCCAATGTTTAATAAAGAAAAAGAACAAGAAGTATTATTTAGAGCAAAAAGATTAATAGAACATTTTTGTAAAAATAAAAATAGAGTATATTTAATTAGAATTAATGATGTATTACAAACTAAAGCAAGTTTTGGAGATGTTTGTGGGTTGAGAGATAGGACTTTATCAAATAGTGAAATAGTTGATAAGATTAAATTTTTAGATTCATTCAAAGAATTAATGGGAAAATATAATATATCTAGAGATACAATGTATTTCAACCCAAATATGACAAGTGAATATGGTATAGCATTGTATGGTAGTATTCCCAAAGAAAAATTAAAATACATAGAAGTAGAGCGTACTTATCAAGTAATGCAAAAGAAAGCATTAGATATGGGACTACATTTGGGTGATGAAATACCTTTCGGTTATAAAGAAGAAATTTCTAGGTAAAATAATATTATAAATACTAAAGGAGGAATAACGTATGTTTAATTTAGTATCAAAATATACTCCGCAAGGAGATCAACCTGAAGCAATAAAAGAGTTAGTAGAAGGAATAAATGAGGGAAAAAAATATCAAGTATTACTTGGTGCAACAGGAACAGGAAAAACTTTCACTATAGCAAATGTTATAGCAAAAACCAATAAAAAAACTTTAGTACTTGCCCACAATAAAACTTTAGCAGGTCAACTTTATAGTGAATTAAAAGAATTATTCCCAGAAAATAGAGTTGAGTACTTTGTATCATACTACGATTACTACCAACCTGAAGCATATGTTCCTCAAACAGATACTTACATAGAAAAAGATAGTAGTATAAATGATGAAATAGATGAATTAAGACACTCTGCAACATCAGCATTAATATCAAGAGATGATGTAATAGTAGTATCATCAGTATCATGTATTTATGGTATTGGAGAAATCGAAGAATATAAAAAGAAGATGCTTGTTTTAAATAAAGGAGATGTCATTGAAAGAGATGAAATCTTAACAAGACTTGTAGAAATGTTATATGAAAGAAATGATATAGATTTCAAAAGAGGAACATTTAGAGCAAAAGGTGATGTAATCGAAGTAATACCCGCAAGTGAACGAAAAAGTGGTATCATGATTGAACTTTTTGGAGACACAATTGATAGAATTAGTGAATTTGATACCCTAACAGGAAAAATAACTAAAGACAAAAAAAGTGTAACTATATTTCCCGCGTCTCATTTCGTAACAAGTGATGACAAACTAAAAATAGCTATAAATAACATAAAAAAAGAGTGCGAAGAAAGATGTAAATATTTTAAAGAAAATGGAAAACTAATCGAAGAACAACGTATTCGCGAAAGAGTAAACTACGATATGGAAATGCTCGCAGAAACAGGATTTTGTCATGGTATTGAAAACTATTCAAGACAAATAGCATTAAAAAAAGAAGGAGATACTCCAACGACATTAATGGATTTTTTTGGAGATGACTACTTACTAGTAATTGATGAATCCCATGTAACACTACCTCAAGTAAAAGGAATGTATAATGGCGATAGAGCAAGAAAAATGAATCTTGTAGACTATGGTTTTAGACTTCCATCAGCCCTAGATAATAGACCTCTAAAGTTTGATGAATTTGAAAAAAAGATAGACAAAGTAATATATGTATCGGCAACTCCTGGAGACTATGAATTAGAAAAAGTACATAATAAATTTGTAGAGCAAATAATAAGACCAACAGGACTACTAGACCCAACTGTCGAAGTAAAACCTACAAAAAATCAAATAGATGATTTAGTAGAGCAAATAAACAAAAAAGTTTTAGCAAACGAAAGAGTTTTAATCACAACTCTAACAATTAGAATGGCTGAAGAACTAACAAACTATTTAAAAAACATAGATATAAAAGTAGCATACTTACATAATGAAATAAAAACTCTACAAAGAATAAAGATAATTCGTGACTTAAGACTTGGCAAATATGATGTAGTTGTAGGAATAAATCTTCTTCGTGAAGGAATAGATATCCCTGAAGTAAGTTTAATTGCTATAATGGATGCTGATAAACAAGGATTTCTAAGAAGTGAAAGAAGTTTAATTCAAACAATAGGAAGATGTGCAAGAAACGCAAATGGTCATGTTATAATGTATGCAAATACCATGAGTGAAAGTATGGATAAAGCAATCAAAGAAACAGAAAGAAGAAGACAAATACAAGAAAAATACAATAAAGAACACGGTATAACTCCAAAAACAATCATAAAGGAAATAAGAGATTTAATAACTAACGAAGAAGAAGTAAAAGAAAATCCTAAAGAGAAATTATCTAAGAAAGAAAAACTAGATATGATAGACAATCTAACTAAGGAAATGAACGAATCTGCTAAGAGATTAGACTTTGAACGTGCAATGGAATTAAGAGATATTATATTTGAACTAGAAAGTGAATAGTCTAATTATATAGTCAATTTCAAAGTTAAATATTAAACTAGAAAGAAATAAACTATTATATAACCAACTCTCAAACTAGAAAACAAATAAACTTATTATATAACTAATTCCCAAACTAATTACAACATGAAGTATTCTACCTATAAAAAAGTTTTTATATCTAATATCAGTATCAACTAGTTCATTAATAACCTGCATATGTACAGATAATCCCCCAAAAGATAATATACAAGAACTAATTATAAGTAAGTATTTGCTTGCTAAATTGTAACTACCAAGTTCTCTAAGTCCACTAGTAAGTTCTAAAATACTTTTAACAAGTAAACTACTAGTATTATCCAACTTAAAAAAATTAATTAATATTGTAGAAATGATTAAAAATACTGTTAATGTACCTAAAATACACAAAACACTATCTAATGATTTCTTAATCGAAGTAGTAAGAATAATTCCAAAGTTTTTATGACCTTCTTTATAGCTATTAATAGTGCTTTTATATATATTAAATCTTTTAAGTAATATTCCAATAATAAAGTTAGGTAAGTAATGTGCTATCATTATATATATAGAAAGTTCATTGTTGTTTAAAATAATTGGGATAGTACCTAGAATAAACATAGGATTAGAAAAGTGAGTAAAGAATAATAGATGCTCGCTTTCTTCTTTAGTAAGTTTGTTATCTAAATACATATTCTTGATATTTCTAGCATTACTAGGAAATCCTGACAACATACTAAGTAAAACTACTATCAAACCATTATCACTGATATTAAACAATTTCTTTAGTATGTTTCTAAACCATTTAGGAAAGTATAATATAACATCATAATTTATTAAAATATCACAAACTATAAAAAAAGGAAATAATGCTGGTAACAAAGAAGTAATCCATATATCTAATGAAAATCCTACTGTATCAAAAACAACTTTTCTATAAATGATTAAATTTACTAAAAAAAACAAACTACATATAACTATAATAATATTTTTATATCTATTTTTCATATTAAAATATATGAATTAAATTTATAAATAGTAATTAAAATTAAAGATAACGATTAGATATAATGATTAAACATAGTTATAAATAATTACTAACATTATAAATAATAATTAAATTTATGAACTGAGATTAAAGTTAAATATGTAGATAGTAATAATATTTAGATAGTGTTACTTTTATAGAGAAAATATAGGAAGTAATTGAATATATGGGTAGTAATTGAAAAAAGAGACAATAATTAAATTTTTAGATAATGACTATTTTTGCAAATGATGATATAATTTAAATAGTAATAAAGATATAAAATAATAGTAAAATTATAAAGAGAGGATAATAATATGAACAGAATAAAAAACTTTATAAAAGATAACTTTAAGTATATACTAATAACTTTAATAGTGGTATTAATTTTTAACATTAAATTACCATACTACATACTTGCACCGGGGGGAATAATTAAAATAGATGATAGAATAGAAACATCTTCTTCACATGATACTAAAGGAAGCATTAATCTATTATATGTAACACAGTATGATGGTAATATCAGTGCTTTGATTATGTCGATTTTTATGAAAGAATGGGACGTAGAGAAATTAAGTAAAGAGCAAATAAGTGATGAAACAGCAAAGGAAATACACACAAGAAGTAAAATAATGCTTGATAATTCAGTATCTAACGCCATATATGTAGCGTATAAAAAAAGTGGGAAAACTCCAAAAATAAAAGAAAGACATAACATAGTTTTAGCAACTACAAAAGATAATGATATTAAGATAAATGACGAAATAATTAGTGCAAACGATATTGAAATAGATAATATTAATACCCTAAAAGAAATATTAAGAAATACCAATAGTAACAAGATTAAGTTAAAAGTTAAAAGAGGAGATAAATTATTAGATGTAGAAGTTCCAATAGTAGTTGAAGATAATAATAAAATAATTGGTATAATGGTAATAACAAATTATGTATATGACATAAGTGATGAGGTAAAAATAAACTTTAAAGCAAGTGAAGGGGGTTCTTCTGGAGGACTTATGACTGCAGTATCTATATATAATGCAATAAACGATATAGATATTACTAAGGGGCTAAATATTGGAGGAACAGGTACAATCGATATAAATGGTAACGTTGGAGAAATTGATGGAATTAAATATAAAATTATGGGAGCAGTAAAAAACAATTTGGATATAGTTTTTGTGCCATCTGCTAATTATAAAGATGCATTAGATACTAAAAATAAATATGGTTATGATATTGAAATAGTTTCTGTAAATACTTTTGACGAGGTAATAGACTATCTAAATAATTATAACTAAAAATAAAATAAGCAAATAAGAAAAAATAAGTGAAAAATAGTGAAAATAAAATAAAGAAAAGTAAAACTTTAAAATCAACTCAAAAGATTATAATATAATAGTGATATAACAAATATGATAAAGACTTTACACATTTTATAAAAATTAGTGTAAATGTCAAAAAAAATTAATTTATAACTATTAAGTTATAAAAAAGGCTCATAAAAGTATTTTAAATTACAAAAAGCATTTTCAGTCCGTCAAAATTTCAAAAAAATAACATAAGTGATATTACAAAAAGGGTTTTCAACTTTTAAAAACTCTTTTTTTGAATTTGCAAATAATTTATTAGTGTGTTACTATGTTTATGTAATCAAGAAGTTATAACAAAATAGCAAAAAAATATATAGAATTATGAGGCTAAATGTATGTGAAAATCTAGAAAAATCAAGAAAAAAGATGTATAATTAATTAAAGGTGTGATAGTATGAATTTAAAAGATAATACCGTTCTTGTACTACCCAGTAATATAAAAGAACATGTAATAGAAATAATACGAAAAGAAGGATATTTACAAGATATAACATTCATTACTAAAGAAGAATTTATAAAAAAAGTAGTATTTGATTATAATAATGAAACTATATTCTATCTAATGAATAAATATAACTTGAAGTATGATGTTGCAAAAGTATATATAGAAAATATGTATTATATAGACAATAAAGAATATATGTCAAGTAAACTAAATTATTTAGTAAATTTAAAACAAGAGTTATTAGAAAATAATTTGTTACAAACGGATGAATATTATAAAAATTATTTAAATAGCAAAAATATTGTAGTATATGGATTTGATTATATTGATAAATATTTTAAGAAAGTGTTAGATAATTTTAATAATGTAAGCATCATAAAAAAGGAATATAAGAATTATAAAATAAATAAAGTGTATGAATTTAGTAATATTGAAAAAGAAGTAGAGTATGTAGCTAAATCAATATGTGAACTAATATCAAATAATATATGTATTAATAACATAAAATTAGTGATGAATTCTTCATATAATTTAATTGTTGAAAAGATGTTTTCTTATTACCATATAGGGGTCTCAATATCAAAAACTAATATATATAGTACACATCTAGGAAATAAATTTATAAATAATCTAGATAAGTATGAGGATGTATTAAAAGAAATAGAAAAAGAAGATGTTGATATATATAACAAAATAATAAACATATTAAATGAATATACTTGGAGTAATGATTACACTAAGGTAAAAGATATGTTAGTTCACGACTTAAAAAATACATATATTGACAAAAAAAGAGATAACGTTGTAGAACAAGTATCTTTAAAAGATAATATTATAAGCGATGAAGATTATGTTTTTGTATTAGGATTTAACAAAGGAGAAATACCAACTATTTATAAAGATGAAGAGTATATTACAGATAAAGTCGTAGATGAAGTAGGACTAGAAACAACAATAGAAAAAAACAAACTAGAAAAAGAACTAACATTGAACAATTTAAAGAGTATTAAGAATTTGTTTTTAAGTTATAAAATAAGTGACTTGAAAACAGAATGTTATATATCTAATCTTTATGACAGTTTAAATGCAGAGATTATAAAAGAAGAAATAAATGTAAGTAACTATTCTAATATATCAAATAAAATAAAATTAGCTAGTGATTTAGATAATTTAGTAAATTATGGAATAAAAGAAGAAGAACTTGAATTATTATATAATAGTTATGATATTGATTATCAAAAATTTGATAACAAATATACAAAGATAGATAAAAATTTGTTTGAAAAATATATTAATAATAAATTACTTCTTTCTTATAGTAGTTTAGATAACTATAACAAATGTAATTTTAAATATTATTTAGAAAATATATTAAAAATAAGTATTTATGAAGATACATTTATGGCAAGTATAGGTACAATATTTCATGAAGTATTATCAAAAATGAATGATGAGAACTTTGATTTAAAAATATCTTATAAAAAAGCGATAGAAAAATTAAATAAAGAATTTACTATAAAAGAAAAGTTTTTCTTAAATAAACTAGAGAATGAGTTAGAATTCATTATAGATACGATAAGAGAACACACTAAATATACGTCATTAAATAATTATTTATATGAAGAGAAAATCTACACAAATATACCTGGAAATATAAAAATAACATTTATGGGTGTAGTAGATAAAATAATGTATAAAAATGAAAATGAAACAACGTATCTTGCAGTAATAGATTATAAAACAGGAAATCCAAATATAAATCTAAATAACATAGTATATGGACTTGATATGCAATTACCAATTTATTTATATTTAGTAAAAAATACTAATAAGTTATCCAATGTTGAGGTAGTAGGTTTTTATTTACAAAAAATATTAAACGAACCGCCAATAAAAGACTATAAACATAATTACTTAAAATTAAAAACAGATTCCTTAAAATTACAAGGATATTCAAATAGTGATAAAGAAACGTTAGAAAAATTTGATAATAATTATTATGATAGTAATATGATAAAGTCGTTAAAAGAAACAAAAGATGGTTTTTATAAATATTCCAAGGTGTTGTCATCAAGTGATATAGATAAAATAACTAAAATAATCGAAGATAAAATAAAAGAAAATGCAGAGTCTATATCAAATAGAAATTTTACCATAAATCCTAAACGTCAAGAAAATGATTTGATAGGGTGCAAATTTTGTAAGTTTAATGATATATGCTTTAAAAAAGAAGAAGATATAGTAGATATAAAGAAGTATAAAGATTTAGAATTCTTGAAAGGAGAAGAAGATTATGAGTAAAAAAGAAGAATTTACTAACAAATTAAAAAATAGCAAAATAGCAATTGTCGGTTTGGGAGTAAGCAATATTCCTTTGATGGAATATTTGCATAAATTAAATTGTAATGTAGAGATTTTTAATACTAAACCATTAGATAAAGCAATAATTGAGAAGATAGAAAGTTGTGACTTTAAATATTATGTTGAAGAAAATGCACTAGATAAATTACATGGATTTGATATAATTTTCAGAAGTCCGTCAATACTACCAACAAGAAAGGAATTGATTTTGGCAAAAGAAGAAGGTGCAATAATAACAACTGAAATAAAAGAGTTGATAAGATTAACACCTTCAAGAGTAATAGGAGTGACAGGTAGTGATGGAAAAACTACAACAACAACATTAATTGATTTAATTTTAAGAGCAAACAATTATAAAACTTTTCTAGGTGGGAATATAGGAACACCACTATTTACAAAATTAGATGAAATGGCAGAAAAGGATATTGTAGTGTTAGAACTATCTAGTTTTCAACTTATGGACATGGATATAAGCCCAAATATTGCAGTAGTAACTAATATTGCAGAAAATCACTTAGATATACACAAGGATTTTAATGAGTATATAGACGCTAAAAAGAATATTTTTAAATATCAAGATGAAAGTGGAATATTAGTAACTAATGCTGATAATGAAATAACTAATAAGTTTAAAAGTAAAGGAACAACAAGGTATTTTTCTAGAAGCAAAGTAACCGAATATTTTTACACCGATGGTATATACGTTTATTACAATGGTAAGAAAGTATTAAGTAAAAGTGACATAAAATTAAGAGGTATACATAATCTAGAAAATATAGCAACAGCATTAACTGCAGTTATTGATTTAGTAGATTTAGATAAAAGTATTGAGGCAATAAAACAATTTAATGGAGTAGAACATAGATTGGAATTTGTAAGAGAAATTGATGGAGTAAAGTGGTATAATGACTCGGTTAGTAGTTCTCCAACAAGAACAATAGCAGGTTTATATTCATACGATGAAAATATTGTATTAATTGCTGGTGGATATGATAAGCATTTGGATTATACTAACATTGCACCACCTATATTAGAAAAGGTAACTAAATTGATTCTATTTGGAGATACAAAAGAAAAAATATATAACGCTGTAACGTTATTAAATAAAAAAGAGCATAAAGATATAGATATATATATATGTAATACGTTAAAAGAAGTAGTAGATAAAGCAAGAGAAACAGCAATTCCAGGAGAAATAGTATTATTTAGTCCTGCATCAGCAAGCTTTGATATGTTTAAAAATTTTGCAGATAGAGGAATTCAATTTAAAAATTTAGTTAATGATATAAAATAAAATAAAATATATTAATTATAATGTTTATTATTAATATATAAATATTATTTATTAAAAGTAAAAATCAAAAATAAAAGATAAAAGATGAATAAATCCATTTACAAAACTAAATTAATGTGATATCATATATTCATATTTAACGAAGAAGAAATAATTAAGTATTTTATTTAGATAGTAATAAGAGAGTTAATGTTTGGTGAAAATTAACCAAGTTTAAATAAAAGAAATACATATTTTGGAGTTAAAACGGAGATTTCACGTTAAGAAAAAGAGAGCATAACTATTATGAAGTAAAGTGGTACCGCGGATATTCGTCTTTACAAGTAATAGTTTTTATTTTTGAAAGGAAGTATGAAAAAATGAAATTATATGATGAATTAGTATGGCGCGGACTTATAAAAGATGTGTCAAGTCCAGAATTAGAAGAAAAATTAAATAATGGACATTTGACATTCTATATAGGAACAGATCCAACAGCTGATAGTTTGCATGTAGGTCATTTATCAAGCTTTTTGATATCAAAAAGATTAAAGGATAAAGGACACACTCCAATACTTTTAGTAGGAGGAGCAACAGGACAAATAGGAGATCCAAGGCCAACAACTGAAAGAGCAATGATTACAAAAGAAGAAGTTGAAAAAAATATTGCAGGATTAAAAAAACAAGTAGAAACATTATTTGGTTTTGAAGTTGTAAATAATTATGAATGGACAAAGAATATAAATGTTTTAGACTTTTTAAGAGATTATGGAAAATATTTTAATGTTAACTATATGTTAGATAAAGATATTATAAGAAGAAGATTGGATACAGGAATAACATATACTGAATTCTCTTATATGTTACTTCAGGCACTTGATTACAAATGGTTGCACGAAAATAAAAATGTAAATTTACAATGTGCCGGAAGTGACCAATGGGGAAATATTACTGCAGGAATAGACCTGATAAGGAAATCAACTGGTGATACCGTATATGGATTTACAATGCCACTTGTAACAGATAGTCAAGGTAAAAAGTTTGGTAAAAGTGAAGGTAATGCTTTATGGCTTGATAAAAATAAAACTTCATCTTATAAATTATATCAATTCTTTACTAATGTTGAAGACTCAATGGTAATAGATTATTTAAAAATTTATACATTCTTATCTAAAGAAGAAATTGAGGAATATGAAAAAAAGAATAATGAACATCCAGAACTTCGCGAGGCACACAAGGCTCTTGCAAGAGAAATAATAACATTCTTACATGGTAAAGAAGAATATGAGAAAGCAGAAAAACTTGCAAATAGTTTGTTTAGTAATAAATTCAATGATTTGTCAAAAGAAGAAATTGAAGAGTTATTTAGTAACGAAGTAGTCCATGATGTGGATTTAGATGTTTCAATTGTAGACTTATTAATAAATATGAATGTAGCATCAAGTAAAAGAGAAGCAAGAGAGTTTATAAAAGGGAATGCTATAAGTATAAATGGTAGCAAAGCAAGCGATGAAACACTTGTTATTGATAAGTCATATCTTTTAGACAATACATACATAATCATAAAAAGAGGTAAGAAAAACTACTACCTAGGAAAGATAAAATAATAACATTAATAGAAAACACGTCCATTATATATAATGTGATGTGTTTTTGTATTCTTATATTTATCTAAAATAAATAAGGAAATAAAATAACAAAAATATTTATCTTTATTTTTAGATATAATTATTGTATAATATAAATATAGAAAGAGGGATAAAATATGAAAAAAATGATAGTAATTGAAGAAGAATCAACAAAAAATAATTTGGTAAAAAACAAAATAGTTAATTTTGTGATAAGTTTAGTTTGTTATGGAGTGGTATTAATATTAGTAAGTATGATATTTAAAGATTTTTATATAAATAACAAATATTTTGGAGTTTATGCACTTTTAGCAGCATTTATAATTGATATACTAAATAAAACGATAAAACCTATATTAGTAGTACTTACTTTACCAATAACAACATTTTCCATGGGAATACTGTATCCAATTGTAAACGTAATAATATTATATATGACAAGCTTTATTATGGGAAATAACTTTAATGTAGGAAGTTTTTGGACAGCATTTTTTGCTTCAATATTAATAAGTATATTTAATATATTTATGGATGGATTGGTTATAAAACCAATAACAAAGGAAAATAATTAATGAATAGGGTTCTAGTTAGTATTGGAGGCATAACAATATATTGGTATTCTTTTCTCATATTTATGTCAATATTAATTGGTTTATATTTAGTAAAAAAAGAGGTTGTAAAAACAAAAATAGATAAGGATTTTATTTTTGATTTGATATTCTATCTTATCCCTATATGCATATTTGGAGCAAGAATATATTATGTCGTTTTTAACTTTAAAATATTTAAGAATAATTTGATAGATATATTTAAAATATGGGAAGGTGGACTTGCAATATATGGCGGTGTACTTGCGGGATTAATATTTACATTCTTTTATTGCAAAAAAAAACATCAAAATATATTAACGACATTAGACATTTTAGCGCCATGTTTAGTTTTGGGACAAGCAATAGGAAGATGGGGAAATTTCTTTAATAGTGAAGCTCATGGGGCTACAACAACATTAACACATCTAAAAAGTCTACATATACCAAATTTCATAATAAATGGTATGTATATAAATGGTTCATATTATATACCAACATTTTTATATGAATCATTATGGTGTTTATTAGTGTTTGCTATTTTAAGATTCATAATAAAAAGGGATAAATATAAAACAGAAGGACTAATACTTTGTATGTATTTTATATTGTACTCCTTAGGAAGGTTTTTTATAGAAGGATTAAGAACAGATAGTCTATATTTGTTTAATTTTAGAATTAGTCAAATTGTAGCAATATTATTAGTAATAATTGGAGTAATAGGGTTGATATTAATTAGAAAGAGGAACAAGCATGAAAAAATATGATGTAGTAATAGCAGGATCAGGTATAGCGGGAATAAGTGCTGCAATATATCTAAGAAGAAATGGTAAGAGTGTATTAATAGTAGAATCATCTGTTCCAGGTGGTCAATTAAACAGAAGTAATACTATTGAAAATTACCCAGGATATATAAGTGTTGATGGACCAACTCTTGCAATGAATTTATATAATCAAGCATTAGAATTACAAACAGAGTATCTTTATGAAGAAATAGTAAAAGTTGATCTTGGAAAAAAAGAAGTAGAAACATCATCTAACATAGTAAGTTATAGTGACCTAATAATAGCAACAGGAAGAAGTCCCAAAAAATTATCAGTATTAAATGAATATATAGGTAAGGGAGTAAGTTACTGCGCATTATGTGATGGAGCATTATACAAAAATAAAGATGTTATAGTAGTAGGTGGTGGCTCAAGTGCATTTGAAGAAGCTTATTATTTATCAAAAATATGTAATAGCGTAACTATATTAAATAGAACGACAAATTTAAAAGCTGAAAAAAAAGAAATCGAAGAAGTACAATCAAGAAGTAATATAAAAGTAATTTTAGAAGAAGAGATAACCGATGTTTCATATAATAAAAAAGAAGAATTGTTTGATATAAATGATAAATATAAAGTAAGTGCAATATTTGTGGCGATAGGATATGAACCTAATAGCAATTTATTTAATGTAGAAAAGAATAATGGTTATATAATTGTAGATAATCATTTTAAAACAAATATAAGTAACGTTTATGCTGTGGGAGACGTTGTAGAAAAAGAAATCTACCAACTTATCACTGCAGCAAATGATGGAGTAACAGCAGCAATAGATATAATTAGAAACCAAAAATAGTATAAAAAATTAAACAAACTAAAATGTTAAATTCTACAAAAAGAAGTAAAACATTTAAAAAACACGGTACAAATAGTGCAATAATAAATTGGTAAAACAATACAATTGCTAGAACAAAACAAAATATGAAACAAAATAATCTCCAACCAAGACATAATCTAAATATATTAAAAAAATTATTAAACATAGTTTTCACCTATAGTATTTTATTATAAAAAGATTTTTTTGTTACATAAGCAAATAATAAAAAATGTTTAATTTGATTAAATACATAATAAAAAATGATTAAAGATAATTTTAAGCAAATTAAGTGTTCAAACTTAAAAATTCAAAAAGTTGTAAGAAAGGAAGTGGGTAGATGCAAAGGTATTTCGCTAAAAGTATAGAAAATAATAAGATTACATTGTATGATAGTGATATACACCATATTAAAAAAGTTATGCGGATGCAAAAAGGCGATTGTATTGAAGTTGTGTATAGCGAGAAAATATATACTTGTAAATTAGATAATGATTTTTCCTGCATCATAGAAAAAGTAAGCAACGAGAAGAGCGGTTTATCAAAAGAGTTAATAGTAGCAGTGGGACTTGTAAAGGAACAAAAAATGGATTTAATTTTACAAAAACTAACAGAATTAGGGGTGAGTAAAATTATTCCTGTTAATATGGAAAGAAGTATTGTAAAATTAGATTCGAAAAAAGAAGAAAAAAAATTAGAACGTTGGAATATGATATGCAAAGAAGCAAGTGAACAATCTAAAAGAACTAGTATAACAATAGTGAATGATATTATAAACTTAAAAGATTTAATAGATATAAAGGTAGATAAAAAATTAGTTTGTTCAACAACAGAAAATTTTAATATGATACATGAAGAATTAGATGATAAAAATTACGAAAGTGTATTAGTAGTAATAGGACCAGAAGGTGGAATCAGTCCAAAAGAGGAAATATACTTAGAACAAAATGGGTTTACAAGAATTTCATTTGGTCAACTAATTTTAAGAGTAGAAACAGCATGCATCTATATGGCAAGCATATTTAATTATATAGTAAACAAAAAATAAGTAATTGAAATAATAAAATAGAATTATTAAAGTATAAAAATGGAGTTGGTATGATGAAAAGAGCATTGATTTTTTCAGGAGGAGGAGCAAAAGGCGCTTATGAAGTTGGAGTATGGAAAGCACTAAAAGAATTAAATATAAAGTGTGACATAGTGACTGGTACATCAATTGGTTCAATAAATGGTGCACTTTACACTCAAGGAGATATAGATGTTGCAATAAGATTATGGAAAAATCTTAATATAAATATGGTGTTTGAAGATAAAATGGAGTATTCAAACGAAATAGAACTAATAAAGAATTATTTAGAAAAAGTAAAAGATGGAGGGTTGGAACCGAGTAAATTAAAAGAAAACTTAGAAAAATACATTGATGTTGAAAAGGTTTATAACTCGAAAATAGATTATGGTCTTGCAACAGTAGAATATCCAAAATTAAAGTTAGTAGAACTATCAAAAAAAGAAATTCCACAAGAAAAATTTATAGATTATTTAATTGCATCTTCAACAGTATATCCTGTTTTTAAATTGAAGGAAATAGATAACAATAGGTATATTGATGGAGGATTTAGAAAAACAATGCCAATTGATTTGGCAACTAAATTAGGGGCCACCGATTATATAATAGTCAATATAAGCACTACAAATAAGATGTACAAACCTAAAAGAAGTAAAAATATAATATATATAAAACCACACAATGATATAGGACAAGCACTTGTTTTTGATGGAAAAGTAGCAGAGAAAAGTATACGTTATGGATATAATGACACAATGAAAGTTATGAAAAAATTATTTGGTAAAAGATACACGTTCAAAAACATCGATGATTACTATAGAAAAAACGAAGTGTTTTATTCTAAAACAATATACTTAAATACATTAGAATATTTGGGAACTATATTTTTGATAGATGATTCAAAAATATATAAAATAAGTAATTTTAATGAAATATTAAAGAAAAAAATAGATAAAGAAATGTATGACAAAGAAATGAAGTTCAAGGACATATTAAGCAATAAAGAAAAGGTAATATTTATATATCATGCTATAACAAACAATAGTATTAATAAGATTTATGATATTATAAAACATACAAAAGAGTATAAAGCGGCGTATTATCTAGCACATAATATGAAAAATTTTTAATTTTTTTCAAAAAAAGTATTGATAAGTAATAAAAAATATGATATTATTATTAAGCAAGCAGATAATATGGACCCTTAGCTCAGTTGGTTAGAGCTTTCGGCTCATAACCGAGCGGTCGTAGGTTCGAGTCCTACAGGGTCCACCATTTTATATGCGGGTGTGGCGGAATTGGCAGACGCGCTAGACTTAGGATCTAGTGGTATATCCGTGGGGGTTCAAGTCCCTTCACCCGCACCAATTGTTAATTAACCCTTGAAATTCAAGGGTTTTTATATTATAAAATGGTGTATAAAAATGTACCTAAATGTACCTGGAAAAAAATATAAACTACAAAGGTAAAATAAAACGACCGCATCGGTTAATAATAAAATTTTTTTTAAAATAAAATAATAAGGGTCCATATTTATTTGATAAAGGTAATATAATTTGAAAAAAATAAAAATTTAAACTAAGGGGGGAATATATGAATAGTATTGAAGAGTTAATAGATAAATTCAAAGAAATTGCAAAACAAAGATGGATACCATCAGTAAATAATTATAGTAATGGGGTAGGATTAACCTTTGAAAAATTAATTAATAAAAATCCAGACAGCATGTTTTTTCCAGATTATTATGGTATAGAAATAAAATGCACCACAAGGTTTAGTAGGTATCCTATATCATTATTTACAAAATCATTTGATGGCCCATCATTTTATGAAATGAATAGATTAGTAGAAAAGTATGGTACTGCAGATGTAAAATATAAAGATAAAAAGATATTGATGTCATCAATAAAAGTAAATGAGAAAACGCTTGTTAACAATAAATATTATTTTGAAATTAAAGTAAATAGAGAACAAGAAAAATTAATTCTAAATGTTTATGATAAAGAACACAATTTAATAGAAGATGTTTCATATATAGACTTAGCGAACATAAAATCACGTCTTGAAACAAAACTATCAAATTTGGCATTAGTCTATGCAAGTAAAAAGAAGATAGATAATCAATTTAATTATAGATATTATAAAATAAGTTTTTACAACCTGCAATCTTTTGATAAATTTTTAGAGTTGTTAGAAAAGAATATAATAAAGATATCCATTATAGGTAGAGTATCAAGAAGTGGTGAAGAAGAAGGAAGACAGCGAAATAAGAACCTACTATTTCAACTACCGAAAGATAATATAACAGATTTATTTGATAATATCAAAACAATTGATTTGGGATAAAGGTGAAAAAATGAAAGAAAATAAGCATTTAGGGGTATATGGTTTATTAATAGAAGACAATAAAATTCTATTAGTAAAAAAGAAGACTGGTCCATATGATGGAAAATTAGATTTGCCAGGAGGAACAATAGAATTTGGAGAAACACCAACATGCACTTTGGAAAGGGAAATAAAAGAGGAAACAGGATTAGATGTAATAGATTACACTTTATATGATTCTTCATCAGTTTTAGTAGAATGGATATACAATAATGATAAGATAATAACACATCATGTTGGTATATTTTATAAGATTAATTCTTACAATGGCGAAGTGAAAAAAGATATTGAAATTACAGACATAAATGACGACTCACAAGGAGCAAATTTTTATGAAATTGATAAATTAACAAAAAATATGTTATCCGAAATAGCATTATTAGAATTAGAAAAATTAGGATATGACATAAAATAACAACAAAGCAATATTAAATTTATATCAAAAATTATATAAAAATTTTTACCAATATATTGAATAATATGAAAAATATGATATAATTAATATTGTTACTGCTTGTGTGGCGGAATTGGTAGACGCGCTGGACTCAAAATCCAGTGTTAGCAATAATGTGTGGGTTCGAGTCCCACCACAAGCACCAGATTGATAGGAAACTCGAACTTTTCGAGTTAAAGTAATAAATGCTAACTAGAAATAGTTATTTTTTTGTTATTTAAGAAAGGAAAGTGATTGAGTTATGACAATAGAAACTAAAGAACTTAAAATAAGTGAAGAATTAAAAAGAAAGGTAGAAATGGTTTGTAGGTTTGCTAATGTAAAATACACCATTATAAATGGAAATATCAAAAGTATTAAAAATACAAATATTGCTATGATAAAACCACATATAGTTAAAATTAAAGGTATTGATTATTTAATATTTGATGATTTCAATGACATTTTTATAAATGGTTATAAAGAAAAAATTAAATTTAAAGACTTTGAAGATTATATCAAAGCCCACTAAAACCTTGACAAATCAACAATAAATGTTTATAGTATAGAACTAATAAAAGCAAGCAGTATCGCTTTTCAAGGAGAAAGAGAGGTACTTCTATGATTAAAAGCACATATAACATATTTAAAAGTTTATACTCAATTTTAAAGAGGAGTCAAAGGTATTAGTTATCTAGTATTTTTGACCCTCTTTTTTTAGAATTAGACTACACTTTTTGCTTTCAAAGTGCTAAACAAGTGAGAAGATAAATAATTTAGAGTTACAAAAGTCAATTTAGAATGCCAAACATATGAAAGGAAGTGTTAAAAAAATATGAATGAAGAAAAGAAAATTGCAGGTGTTTATAAAAGAGTTTCTACACTCGACCAAAAAAGAGAGGGATTTAGTTTACCAGAACAAGAAGAAAAATTAAGAGAGTTTTGTAAGTTTAAAGGCTATGAAATTTACAAAGTATATGAAGATGCTGGAATAAGTGCTAAAAATGATAAAAGACCAGCATATCAAGAAATGATACAAGATATTAAAGATAAGAAAATAAATGTTATAGTTGCTTTTAAATTAGATAGATTAACTCGTTCTGTATATGATATTGAAAAATTAATGAAGTTTGTTAATGATTATGAATGTGATATCGATTGTAATGAAGTTTGTTAATGATTATGAATGTGATATCGATTGTATGGCTGATGAATCTAATACTACTACTTCAAATGGTAGAATGGTTATGAGAATAATGACTAGTGTAAGTCAAAATGAAATTGAGAAATGCTCTGAAAGAACAAAGTTTGGTATGGTTGGTGCTATTAAGTCAGGTCATATTCCAAATCGTTCCCCTTTAGGTTTTAAAAGAAATAATAAGAAATTAGTTCCAGACCCATTAACAAAAGATATTGTTGTTAGAGTATTTAATTTATATTTAGAAGGAAAAAGTCATCAAACTATTGCTAATATATTTAATAAAGAAAAAGTCTTAGGTAAAACAAATTGGTATGACACTACAATACAAAAGATATTATCAAATGAACTTTATAAAGGTGATTTTGTAAATGGAAAAAGAACAAAACACCCTACATATTATGTAGATGTTGTTGAACCAATAGTATCAAAAGAAAAATGGAATAATTGTCAGTATCAAAAGCAAAGAAATGCTAGGCATTACGAAAGAACAGCAACTTACCTTTTCGCAAATAAATTAATATGTTATAAATGTGGTAGATTTCTAGGTGGAAGTGCTACGACTAAAAAGAATGGTAAAAAATATTACTACTATAAATGTGAACATTGTAAAACAAGTTTTAAAGAGCAAGAAATAGAAGAAAATATGTTAGGTAGTATAATTGAACTTACTAAAACTGATGAACTTATAAATGATTATTATACCCCATTTATCAAATCAAAATTTGATAATAAACAAATAGACTATGATAAACAAATCAAAGATTTAGATAAACAATTAGATAGAATTAAGACAGCATATATCAAAGGTGTTATGAAATTAGAAGATTTTGATAAAGATATTAAACATATTGAATTTCAAAAAAGTGAATTAGAAAAGAAATATCAAGAACAAAGACAATATGAGAACTTAAGTTTTACTGTAGATGATTTACTTATATTACAAGATAAACATAACATTGATACATTTGTTAAACCTGAAAAGTTTTTTGCTAATATCTATGGTTGGTTAAATAAGTCAAGAGAAGAAAAACAAAGAATAATATCTACTTATATTGATAATTTAGTAGTAGAGAAAAAAGAAGATAAAACTATAATTAAAGAAACACATTTTAGAACTAGTTTCTTACTAGATTTAATTAACTATAATCAAGATTATGGATTACCTTTAAATTGGTTTTTATTTGAAGATGACTATGGTTACTCACTACCTATGAATAAAGAATTAAAGACAATAGAACAAGCCCAAAATTACTTTAATAAATTAGTAGAAACACTAGGTAGTGATTATAAATTAAATTATTATTTTGTAGAGCCAGATGAAGATTTAAGTGATATAAGTTTTTCTTCAAATGCAGATATTGAAAAAATAGTTAGAATTATTGCTATTAATGATAAAAAGAAATATAAAGATAATAAATTAAAACTTGGAATTATAACTGTTGATTTAAGTGATATTAAAAATATAAATGGCGAGCAGTTATATAAAGGTTTCTTTGAAAAGTTTAAGGAGATGTGTGATAATGAGTTATGCGATATTTAGAGTAGAACCTATTTACAAATTATCGGATTTAGCACAAATAGGTTCTCATAATAAAAGAGAGAAAAAAGCATATAAATCTAATCCTGATATAGATATTACAAAAACAAAAAATAATATAGATTTAGTTCCATTATCAGATAAATATATTAAATGTTTTTATAACTTAACTAAAGAATATAAAAAAGAACACGATAACAGAATGGAAACAATGAGAGATGATAGAAAGAAAACCTTTAAACAAATGATTGATGACTCAAATAATGTAGTTGCAGATGAATTATTATTTACTAGTGATAATGATTTCTTTAAAGGTATGAATAAAAAGCAAATTAAAAAATGGGCTGATACTTGTATGGAATTTGTTTATCAAGATTTAGGTTATACAAAAGAACAAGTATTACACGCAACACTTCATATGGATGAAAAAACACCACATATTCACTGTGTAGTAGTTCCTTTAATTAGAAAATATGATAAAAGAGCAAATACTGAAAAATATACTATTTCTAAAAAGCAATATATCAAAGATAAAGCCCATTTAAGCACTCTTCAAGATAAATACTATCAAAGACTAATAGATAATGGCTTTGATCTAGAAAGAGGCATTAAAAATAGTGATAATGAGCATATTTCTATAAAAGAATTTAAAAAGATTACTAAAAAACTAGATAATAGATTAGAAAAGCAAAATTATTTAATGACTAGAGATTTTGAAGAACTAGAAG
>OIYG01000154.1_pt1 | contig 76778 bp, 110 predicted proteins | sample 1587861 | NCBI WGS metagenome assembly OIYG01 (sample SAMN03283272) | human gut metagenome | biome: human-associated habitat; material: feces | host: Homo sapiens | place: Peru | collected 2012
CTCTCGCTTCCGCAATGCACACGTAGCTCACCGACGTTGCCACTATCAGCACAGCACCTATGCACACCCACGGCAGCCGATGCACAAACTCGTTCACTTCACGGCACACACCCTTTACGAATGCCCATCCGTACCTTACTGCGTAGATGCCAGCCTCCCTGGTCGTGGCATTGTCTACAAAATCAATTGTTGTTGTCTTCATTGTTTTATTCTTTACGTTAAACTCAATCTTAGATTTTTAAAATTAAATATATACCATATCATATGGTGACGTATTTGTTGGCGTAATTTTTATATATATGATTACGATAACTATACGTGTAGTTAATAAGCATGTCTTCTGTGTATTTGCTACAGATTGCGATACGCTTACAGATATTGCGTATCTTCTTTATGATTTTGTATTTTACCGCAAATTTTACAATCTGTATTGATTTGCAAACAGACATTCCAATTTTCGCCGCCATATATTTATACGAAATACCGTTGTCTACGAATTTATTGCCATAACCAAAACGATTACAAGTCTTGACAGCTTCCGTGTATTCTTTTTTCGAGCACGGTTCACGTCTTCGCTGAATCATTTGTTTTGCAAAATCCTTTCGACGTTGTATTTCGACAAGCAACATAGCGGTCAATGTATTCTCTATGTTTTTTATTTCTTGTGCATAAGCATTCTTTTTTAAGTTAGTATTAGGTTGAAATGTAAACTCAGGTATAACAATGTTGCGATGTGCTGTATGACTATGCAGTGATTTAAAAACAAGATGCTTGTAGTCAAGACCTGTTTCTTCAATCAATTCCATATTTTTAAGGATAAACAGTCTATCTCTGATAGCATTTACGCTTACACCTGTAATATCATGTAATTTGTTGATACTCCAATTTTTAACAATAGAATTGCGAGTGTGGGCTTTTACAAACAAAGAGAATGCTATCGCTTTTCTCAATTGCGAATTGCGATACATCTGATTTATTATAATTCTCTTTATCTTCATGTCTGTAAAAAGCAAAAGCGACAAGGTTGTGTACTTACCTTATCGCTTCGTATTTAATGCGTCGGTGAAGACGCGGCTTAAATCCATTTATACACTTCACGATGTACACAAGTCGTTTAGTGGTGACTAATAGCTTTCTATTTTTCACACCACAAAATTAATAAATTATTCTGTAATACTAATAGATTTGATTAATATTTTATAATTTATTAATAGTTTATTTTAGTTTTCTATTAGTTTTTGCTATATTTGCAGCGTTAAACCATAAAATTTATGCTTATGACATATTCACAGACAGAACAGTATATGTGGGCAGACCGTATTCTTAATGCTGTATGCTCCGTTGGCGGTGTTACATTCATTCAGCTTGTTTCAGAAACAAAGACTGTAAAGACGAATGTATTACGGGGGTTGTACTGCGTCCTGACGAGAGACTATAGTGTACACCCAGAACGGGCAGCTTTGCTTATCTCGCGCACCCGACAGAACGTTATCAATCAGACAAGACGCTATTGGCAGTATTTACAGGCCAAAGACAAAGTAATCGTAAACCTGTACAACGAAATCAAAGAACTCCTTAAACAATACGACAATGAGAAAAGACTATGATGTTACAATTCCAGATATGCTGTTCCCAAGCGACAACGAACTGGAAATACCTACACTCGACATTAATATGCAAGCTGAGAACTGCCAAATCCCATTTCTTTGCTTTGGCGAACAGAAGCGTACATATAATATGAATGGTGCCGGAACGCTACATTTCTACACCGACGACTACCGTTTCACGTCAGTATACGAACACCCCGAAAAAATATACAAGCAACACCATCCTGCCAATATCGTAGAGCCCAACTTCTCATTGTTCAATGAGACACCAATATCATTCGGAATGCAAGCCCTCTACAAAAAACGATGGATTGCACGTGCTATGCAGACACGTGGCATTGGCATATTCGTAGACCTTAATGTAGCGCAGAAGTGGTATCAGCTGAACATGCTTGGTGTTCCTCGTGGTTGGCGTGCTTTCGCAACACGAGGTTATTCCGACCGCTTGAACAATCTTGCTTTCGAATTGTCAATCGCCAAAGACTGGGCGTTAGGCAAGACTCCTTTGTTTGTAATATATGGTGGTGGTAACGAATGTCGGCGGTTCGCCCAGGAAAACGGTTGCATATACATCAACCCTGTCGTTACAACAAAGAAAAAAATTGAAGCTGTCAAAAAGATACAGGAAGGCGTCGCTTTCTTCAATGAAGAATTTTCAGTTAAAAAAGAACTTGAAAAGCTCACACCGTTCACGCATCAGATAGAGGATTTCTCATCGAACAGTAAACAAAACATAGAAAACAAAGATAGTTTATTCAACGACAAATGATTCTTAAATTATTATCAATTAACGAAGTACCTTTGTCTTGTTCATAAGCAAAGGTTTTTAGTGGAAGGCTGGCCCGTGAGGGTCGGTCTTTTATTTTATATATAATGTATGTACATATCAAACCTTTAAATTATATTAAATCATTAATATTCTATTAGTTTTCATTTTGTAGTTTGAAGGCAATTTATTAATTTTGTGGTGTTAAAATTAATAGACAATTAAAAATAGGAGATACAACAATGAACGTAAACAAATTAACAGAAAAGCAGAAAAGTCTAAGATACGCAATAAGTGTTGACTTTGATTGCATGAGAGATGCCGAATATACACTCCAGGAAGCGTTAGATTGGTTTAAAACCGACGAATGTGCGGAAGCTTACGACGGAGATATCGTAAAAGGCATATATAAGCCAACCAATGAAAACTTCTTAGAAGTGGTTAACGAGGTTTGCATTTATTGTAAATACGACAAAAAATGGTAATCCAAGAACTGTTAAAAACGGGAGATACAACAATGATACAGCTAACAAAAAGAGAACTCAACAAGCTCAACACACGCAAGGCGAAGGTAACAAAGCTCAACAACGACCTTAGAGAATATTTTGATATATCAGGCGAAATGTCATTGCCAGACATTGAATGCACATGTATAGGTTACAGCCCAATGGGAATGATTGAAACCAACGACATTAAAGATAAAGAAGGTAACATTATTGGTTTTCAAGCTACCGTAGATGACTTAGATTACAAAGTTGAATACGTAGAAGAAGATGGTGATATATACCTTATAGGTTGGGAAGAACTTGAAGACGACCTTAAATATCAGCGTCGCAGACTAAACAAAGCTTGGAGAGTATTCAAAGCCGAAAATCCTGACGCAGAACTTGAACGCGACGACGAGGATTAATCTACCTTAATTTTACATTAGTAAGATTAATAGAACGCTAAGTTTTACTTACCCCTCAAAAATATCTCAAGAAAAATTTGGCACATTACAGAAGATTTTATAATTTTGTGGTGTCAAATAAATCTACGAGGAGTTTAACAAGGCTCTTTCGTTCTCCCGAGAGGGCATTTTTTATGCCTAATCGTTTTTTCGGAATAAGATACAAGTGTATCGTCCCTTGCATACGTTGTAATGGCGTGTGCGTGCTTTTCGTAGAGGCATTTGACAAAGGGTAGCGGTACACTCTTTTTTGTTGTATCAACCCAACAATATATTAACGTCAAAAAATCTACGAAAATGAACGACGTAAAAATTTTTAATTCTCCTATGTTTGGAGAACTCCGTGTTACACGGAACGAGAAAGGCGAGTTGCTTTTCTGTCTTAAAGATGTATGCGACTCGCTTGGGTTGCAAGTTGGAGCAACAGCTAAACGATTAGAGCAACAGGTCATTAGTTCAATTAATGTCCTTACCAATGGTGGAAGTCAACAAATGTACTTCGTCACCGAACCCGACCTCTACCGTTGCATCTTTCAATCTCGCAAGCCTACAGCTCGCAAGTTTCAAGATTGGGTATTCAACGAAGTGCTGCCCTCGCTTCGCACAACAGGCGCATACGTTGTGGCAAAAGAAGAAGATAGCGAGGAGGACATTATCGCACGTGGTTTGATAGCAGCCAAGGCAGCACTCGCAAGACGTGAGCAGCGCATTAAAGAACTCGAATGTGAGAACAGCCAAAGCAAACAAGTTATAGAAGCACAAGGAGAGCGTATCGCCAAGGATGCGCCAAAGGTAGAGTACTACGACCAGACGCTTGCTGCCGAGAATATGCTCACCACACGGCAAATCGCAAACGAGCTTGGCATTACAGCGAACGAGTTGCACAACAAATTGCAGCAACTCAAAATCATCTTCCGTCAATCCAACCAATGGCTGATAAATAAGCCTTACAGCACATGGAAGTTGCACGGTACACGAACCTACACCTATTACGACACACATAAAGACGTAACTTATGCCAAGCCTTATCTGGTTTGGAGTCAACGTGGCAGACGTTTTATCCTCGCACTTTACAAAAACAATTTCAATGTAAAGCTTGCAATTTCTGACATCAACGGCAAAACCGCCAAATAAATCCACACACATCAACCCTTTAAACACGCACAGCAATGGAAAAGAACTCTATAAACAACAATAAGGAGAATGTATCAATCAGTGACACAACCAACAACATGCTCGCCTTACTACGGGATTTCATACAACTACAGAATAGATTAATTGTTGTTTACGACGGCGAAGTAGGAGGTGAGAACGTTATAGAAGCTTCTGCTGAACTCTACCGTCTTATGCAAGATGCTATAACGGTTAATATCAACGAAACTCTCACAGAAACACAGGCAGCTCAGTTGTAATATAACACACATTTTAAAGGGTACGCACGGCAAGAACGTAGCGTACCTTTTTTGTTTACACGGAAACTGATAAATCCTTATAAACCTTGATAAAACAGCTTAACTTTGCTTTAAATCATTATAAAACACGTTTAATATGGCAAAAAAGCAGAATAACACGCTCAGCGAATTGGGCGTTAAAGAACGAATAAGCCTAAGCTGTCTGGAGCTTAATGAAGGGCAGATTGTGGGCATCCCAAAGAATCCTCGTTATCTCAAAGGAGAGGAACATGACAAGCTAAAAAAGTCACTCAAGGACTCGCCGGAGCTGCTGCAATACAAGCCGCTTATGGTATACGCTGCCGAAGGTGGCAAGTTTGTCGTTATCTGTGGCAACATGCGCTTGCGTATTTGTCAGGAACTGCACAACGAAGGCGTAGAAGGTTTTGACGCGCTGCCTTGCTTTGTACTCAACAAGGACGTGCCCATTGCCAAAATAAAAGAGTATGCCATCAAGGACAACGTACAGGCTGGTAATTGGGACTGGGACGAGCTTGCCAACGGAGATTGGGAAGTAGAGGATTTGCAGGAATGGGGAGTCGATTGCTCTTTCTTGACCGACACGGAGCCAGTCGAAGAAATGCCAGAGCACAAAGAAACGGAAGACGACGCATACGATGAGGGCGAGCATGAGATTGAAGCGAAATGTAAACTCGGGGATATTTGGCAGCTCGGCAAACATAGACTCATGTGTGGTGACTCTACTGACGCATCGCAAGTTGCTAAACTACTCGGGGGAGCAAACATCCAACTCTATTTGACAGACCCACCGTATAATGTGGCTTACGGTTATGACGGCGCAGCAACAGAAGGACATCGCAAGGATGGACTGGTCGTCTTAAATGACAAAATGGACAACGATAAATTCGAGGAGTTTTTAACAAACGCATTCAACGCTGCCAATGCTAATATGGAGAAAGGCGCTTCGTTCTATATATTCCACAGCGACGGCTACTCCTATTGGTTCAGAAAAGCCCTTATCAACACGGTAGACCTGGAGCTGCGAGAGAATCTGATATGGGTAAAGAACTCTATGGTACTCGGAAGACAAGACTATCAATGGCGACATGAACCTTGTCTGTATGGTTGGAAAAAGGGAGCGAGCCATAATTGGTTCAGTGATAGAAAACAGACGACCGTTATGGAGTTTGACCGACCGACAAAGAGTGTCGAACATCCGACCATGAAGCCTATTCCACTTTTCGCATATCTTATTCAAAACTCATCGCAGGAAGGCTGGAATGTCTACGACAGCTTCGGTGGTAGCGGCACGACTATAATGGCGTGCGAACAACTCAACAGAAACGGTTTTTCAATGGAGCTTGACCCTCATTATTGTGATGTGATAATCAACCGTTGGGAAACCTACACAGGCAAAAAGGCTGAAAAAATCAAAGTTTAACTACATAAAATAAATTAGAAATGATAGAAAAAGTAAACCCACAACACCCAGACAAGGTGGCAGACCGCATTGCAGGTGCTATCGTTGACCTTGCTTACACCAAGCAGGACAGTCCGAAAATAGCCGTTGAAGTCCTTATCGGACATGGCGTAGCTAACGTTATTATTGAAAGTAGCGTAGCTTTCTCTAAAGAAGAAGTGTATACAATCGTGGAGCGCATCACCAATTGTGACAATTTGCGACTGAGCCTTGTAGTCAAGCCACAGGACGCGCACCTTGCAAAGAACCAAGATGGTATTATCCGTTGCGGTGACAACGGAATCTTCAAGGGCATGCCCCTCTCGGTCGAAGAGAAGTCTCTTTCTAAGTTAGCCCACGATATATACGCATATTTTCCAACAGACGGCAAATACATCCTTGCCGGAGAAAAGTTGGTTATCTGTCAGAGTAACGCAAAGACATCAGGACTGAAAAGGCTCTACCCTACTGCCACTATCAACCCACTGGGCGACTGGACTGGAGGCATTGATGTAGATAGCGGAGCAACGAACCGCAAACTCGGCTCTGATATGGCTCAGTCGGTGACAGGCGGTGGACTGCACGGGAAAGACCTTTCTAAAGCCGATGTCTCGGTTAATATCTACGCTTTCCTGAAGGCACAAAAAGAGCATAAGCCTGTAGAACTGTTCTGCGCTATCGGTGACGAAACTGTTGACGGCAAGCCGTACTCCGAGATTGTTAAGATAGCAAAAGACTACATCAACAAGGTAGGCGGATTCGAGAAGTTTGCCGAGTGGGGGCTATTCTAAAAAATATTAGCAATGGCAAAGAATAGTGGTGGTACGAGAAATTACAGAAATAATCCCAAAGCCTTATCAACGAGAAGAAAAGAATTTGATGGTCTTATGCAGTCTGAATTTTATGACGTTTCACGCTCCTACTTCGACCCATCAGGTGGATTTGTTGCGACAAACAAGGAACACAATAAAGTAAAAGACACAAATAAAGACAAAGAAAATGAAGCCACATTATATCTCGCCAATAAAGGCTACAAAGTATATCTTGACAGTGAACGTGCTACAATAGAGTTTGAATCTCATAATGATGGACGTATTTACAACATTCCCATGGATATAAAGACCATCAACGAAGCAGGCAAATACACTATCAAAAGGCAGTTGGAAAAGGCAAGCACTCAGAATGTGAAAGCGGTTGTTTTGTATCAGAACAATCCTTTGGCTGATAAGGACTATGTGAAAAATCAAATCTATGGGGAAAATGGATTTATACAGAAATCGCCCAAAAATGCCTTAGAGAAAATTGATTGGATTATAGTTGTAGGTTCAAATGGGCATGTACATAGACATGATATTAGAAAAGAAAAAGCATCAAGATTAAATGGTTAGCGGAGGATATGCCTCCCTAACTCGGATTCATCCGCATTGTCATGCCGAAATGGAGCTCCCGCATATCAGGTTACCCCAACAGGTAAATCATTGCAAATATAATAATAATAAACCAAACAGCAAAACAAAAAACATGAATAAAGACAAATAATTATGAGTAAACCTTTACCCATCAGAACAACCATTGAGCGTGCGCTCAACATAAACATTTCATCATCGCTGCCTGCAAAGGATAAGGTGGCAGTGATGGAGTGTTTGCTAACGTTGAGCGCAAGTGAAATAAGGCGCATAAACGAGAGCGACAAAGCTACAGCTTTCGTCAGCCTATGCGCCAATATACTCCGTCGTGGTGAACTGATGGAGTATATGCAAATTCTTGAAATGTGCCGTAAATCGGCTTTAAACAGCGATAAACGTGCTTAAATGTGTGTTAAACACATAATGAAAGCAACATATAAGGAATAAGGAGAAGAATATGCCACTATCTAAAAATGAAAGTAAACGTCAAAAACAACTCGCCAATCTTGAAAAAGGCAAGTTTAAAAAAGGCGAAATCACCAATCCCAAAGGGCGACCGCCTAAGCCTAAAACGATGACGGCGTTCATTGCTGAGATGAAAGAAAAAGGCTATGAAGTGCCAACTTCGCAGACCATAGCCGAGTCGTTTTTGTATATCGCCACCTTGCCCGAGGACGAGCTTAAAGCGGTTCTTGCCGACAAGACACGTCCTATGATGCAGCGTATTGTTGCCAAAGGCATACTTGACAAAAAAGGCATGGATATACTCGAACGTGTCGTAGACCGAGCCTATGGCAAGATACAGCATATCGACCTTACAAGCAAAGGGGAACAGCTTAGACAAGAGCCATTGCAAGTGCATGTTGTTACAAATACAGATGAATACAATAAGGTTCTTGCAGAAATTCAGAAGGAAAAAGAACGCAAAGAAGCACAGCCAAACAAAGAATAAAGCAAAGACAAATGCCGCACGTATTTTTAGCTAAGAACTACATGAGAGTGAAAGCAGCCAAGGAAGCAGGATTTACAACTTGCTCTCTACAAGGCTCCAGCCGCAGCGCCAAGACCTACAGCGTTGTGCAATTCCTCTGTATGCTATGCTATAATATCCCTGGAATGACAGTTTCTATTATACGTGCAGGTATGCCTTCAATCAAACGTACTGTTTATCGTGACTTCAAGGACGTAATGCTTTCTTTTGGATGGTGGAGGGACAAATGCATGAACAAGTCCGAGTTTGTGTATACATTTCCTAATGGTTCTTGGATTGAGTTCTTCTCCACGGACAACGAGCAGAAGGTGCGTGGTTCTAAACGAAGAGTGCTTTTTGTAAATGAGGCAAATGAACTTTCCTTTATCGAGTGGCAGCAGCTACAGATGCGTACTACAGAGTTCTCCATACTTGACTATAATCCTTCATTCTCAGAAGAACACTGGATAAACCAAGTGAATGAAGAAAAAAACACTTATTGGTTTATATCCACCTACAAGGACAACCCGTTTCTTGAGCAGAAGGTTATTGACGAGATTGAGAGCTTAAAATGGAAGAATCCGAGCCTGTGGCGCATATACGGACTCGGACAACGTGCTATTGTTGAAGGTCTTGTGTTTGAGAATGTAGTCGTGGATGATTATATTCCAGTTGAAGCACATAGACACCATTGGATAGGTATGGACTTTGGCTACACTAACGACCCTACAGCAATTGTTGAAGTGTATCTATGTGGTAACGACCTATATGTAGATGAGCGTTGTTATCAAACAAAAATGATGACTAACGACATTATTAGAGAGCTAAAAAAAATAAAAGGCGACTTAGAAATAATATCAGAGAGCGCAGACCCACGTCTTGTTGATGAAATATACAATGCTGGTCTGAATATCAAACCAGTTACAAAGTTTCAAGGCTCAATAAACGCAGGCATTATGAAAATGCAACAATTTAAGATACACGTTACGAGCCGTTCTGTGAATATTCGCAAGGAGTTCAACAACTATACTTGGCAACAGGACAAAGAAGGAAAGTGGCGCAATGTACCAATTGACATGTGGAATCATGGATTAGATGGAATCCGCTATGTTGTACTTGACAAAGTACTTGGTGCTTACGGCAGCGGCATGAGTGCAAGCGAAATATTGGGAATAATATAAAAACAGCAAACACATAATGATAGTTGTGTTTGCTGTCTGTTTTTATATTTAATTAAAGTCTGTGATAATGGCGAAGGTGTCCGCTTGGTGCTCCGTGTTGGAACTGCGTGACTTGCTCGCCTCGGTATTCTATAGGGGTGTCAAGAGTGAGGGTGGTAGCAATCTTGCCGTCGCAGTCGTATTGGTTGCAAGTGTAACCGATAGTCATGGAAGGGAGCTGCCAAACGCCCCAGTTAATGTCGTTGAGATAACACAGAAGTATGCGGATGTTCTCAACCGTAGCTTCTACGGTATCACCCGAGAAGACTGAGAGGTAGGCTTGCTCGTGACGTTTGCGATTGGCAAGGGCGAGTTCCCGAGAATGCTGCTTGGCCTGTTCGTTGCGTAGAAGAAGCTGCTTGCGGTCTTCAAGGAACTGCTCGTCGGTAACTTCCTTACATTTGGAGAGGATGACATCGATGCCGCCTTGCGAGACGATGAACGAACCTGCGTTTTCCAACGGCTTCATTGTAGATGTCTTGGTGATGAGCAATGTTCCGTCGGGGTTCTGCTCGACGAGGAAACTTTTCTTGCTTGTGAAATACATTTTCTTCATAATTATTCCGTTTGCCGTGTTACGGGAGGGCTGTTTTGTTAAAATTTGTCCTTTGCAAGCTTTAAGGCTTCTTTCATTGTGTTAGCGTAAACCGCAAGTTCCTGCGAGTCCTCGTCTTTTGAAACAGCGGCTTTTATATCCATACTTTCTGACTTGCCATTAAGCAAATGATAATAATGATTTGCTTCTTTTCTGTCAGCATATGTGTCGTGTATATTGCCGTATTTGTCAACTATTACGTAAAACTGATAAAATTTGTGCATGTTAACTCGCTTAACCGTGATGCGATAGGGCTTGATATATTGTTATTCTTCGTGCTTGCTAATATGAATGTCGATTTCAACTTCTATCGGTTCTTCATCATCCCAAGTTGGAACATCAATGCCTAAGGCTTCACAATAGCTTTCGTCAATATCAAAACAATGACCACAACCATTGCTTTCCCAATTAAAGAATCCTTTATCAGGTGGAGTTGTGAATAGATGTAAACATTCATCTTCATCGCAAGCAATAAAAGATAGCATACTTGTTAGAAATACAGGTTTCATATCTTATGCCTTATCCGTGTTGGCGAGGGCTTGATTTTATTTACTTATATTACCTCTGCGTCTTTATATTTCTCTTTTGTTTTTCTTACGGCTGCGATGTATGACATGTATTCTCCGTAGCCTTCTTCAGCAATAAGTTCGGCATATATAGAGTACCAATATTTATTGTGAAGGTCGTTTTTAAATGGATAATCCATAACTTATTTATTTTTATTTTTCTTACTACAAGGTTCGGTTTAGTCTTTTAATCGTTTGTAGCGATAAATTCGAATTCGTCTTCTATTATGTCGTTCTTCCAGTAGATAACCTTAACTTCATCCAAGGTTTTGTTGTAATCTTCAATAGAAAAAACAAATTCTATTATCTCGTTATTCTTCTCCATTTCGTCGTTGATGTACGAAACAGACCACTCGTCGCTATTTATCTCGTTGATGCAATACGTTTTCTCGCTTGCCTTGCTTAACTGTTCAAGGTCGCTTGAAATTGTAAAAGCTAAGCTTTTCTTTCTGCCAATGATTGGCGAACCATCCTTGCGTGTAACTTTAATTTTCATTGTTGTATCTCCTATTAGTCGTTATTAATTTTAACACTACAAAGTTAATAAATGCATTTCATACAACCAAATGATTCTTTGTTTATTTCCTGTCTTTAATATTATTTTAGACTTTGATAATTGTTTACACAGCATTTTCTTTTTTTTCTGAGCCATACGCTCTATTCTGTAACTTTGCTAACAAAGTTAGCAAAATATGAAGAAGATAACAGAAATACTCTCACACGATGCCAACACAGTACATATGTTACTCACGGCACGAAAGCAGCCACAGCACGACAGCTACGAAGACATTATGCGTCAATATGATGCTTATAAGCATGATATTTTCGATGAAACCAAGCGTCCGAAAAAGAAAGTAAAAGTGCCGACAGAGCAGAAAGACCCTTTATCAGGACAGGTCATTTACAAGACAAAACTTGTTGACCGCGTCAGAATAGCGTTACCGACACAGAGAGTGATAGTCGACAGGTTAGTGGGCTTTTTGCTCACAAACCCTGTAACTTACAAGGCGAACTCTCATGGCGTAGACATTAAGACACTCAACAACAAGCAGCAGCTACTGTTCGATGCGATTACACACTGCTATCACGACAACAAAATGAAGTATTTTGACAAGCAGCTTGTTCGCACAGTGTCTTCTCAATGTGAAGCAGCAGAGCTATGGTACATGACCACAGACGAAAATGGACGGCTTGGCGGTGAAATTCGAGTACAGCTTCTTTCTCCTGAAAATGGAGATAAATTATATCCGCATTTTAATGATTGGCATCGTATGGATGGGTTCGGACGTGAATACTACACGTTTGACGAGCTTGGAACACAAGAACTTCACTTCGATGTATACACGGATAGATTCGTTTACAAGTACATCAATAATGGCTCAGGATGGACACTCACCGAAGCAAAGGCACATGGTTTTACAAAGATACCAGTAGTTTATTACTACCAATACAAATCGGAATGGGCAGATGTACAGTGGGCGTGCGACCGTGTAGAAGAATGTATATCGAATTGGGGCGACACGAATGATTATTTTGGCACGCCAAAGTACTTTATTCAAGGCCGTCTGGAAGGTTTTGCCGAAAAAGGCGAGCAAGGTTCGGTATTCCAAGGTGGAAAAGAAACGGAAATGAAAGTGCTGTCATGGGACCACTCTCCTGAGAGTGTGAAAGGCGAGATTGCTTACCTGTTTAATATCATATTCTCGTTCACGCAAACTCCAGACATTTCGTTTGAGAACATGAAGACATTAGGCAACAACACAAGCGGTGCTGCCATACGTCTTATGTTTACCGACCCATTTATGAAAGTCGGCAACAAAACTGAAATGTACGGAGAAATGTTCACACGCAGAAGCAACATCGTTGCTAACGGTATTTGCAATGCAGGCATATACGTTAAGGGTATTGATGCAAGCGTAGCGGAGGACATTGATTTTGAGCCCGTGTTTGAACCTTACATACCCAAGAATGATGTTGAACTGCTACAACTTATCACACAGAGCAATGGAGGTAAGCCTTCTACTTCACAACGTCGTTCTATTGAGCTTAATCCGCTCAACGATGATGCCGACAGCGTGGAGAAAGAAATGAAAGAAGAACAGGAAAGTGAAATGATGCAACAGGCGGCGTTTATGGGTGTTGGTGAGTCGGCGAACGCATCGCAGTCTGTGACGAATGAAGAATAAGTATGGCAGAAAAACTTACAGCTAAAAAGCGAAAGGAAGATTTAAACAGGCTATTCGCCGAATACAACCGCCGTCTTGGTATGTTGTACGGAAGTTATGTCAGGAAGCTGCTCGCTCTTGGCTATAGCGAAGACGTGCTCGAAAGTGACGCTCTTTTCAATTTTGACAATTTCCCTTTGCTTAAAGCTCGACTTGAAGAAATATTTAACGACTATTTCCAAAATAGCATGTTATGCTACAAAAGCGGCATGACAAGCGGCGTTTCTTTGGCGTATGCGCACGACAATGATGCAATAGGGCAATTCTCTGTGCTAACAGACAAAGCATTAGAAACCGCAAGAAAAACGGCTGCTGCGACGTTCATAGCCAATAGACTCAATTCTAAGATAGGCTTGAACCTCGCGCAGTCCGTATGGAACTACTGTCAGCAAACAAAAGCAGAGTTCGAGATGGCGATGTCTAACGTGATAGCCGACGGACTGGGAAAGGGTGAATCCGCAGAGGAAGTGGGTAGAAGAATACGACAATATTTGAATAACCCGGATATGATGTATCGTCGTTACCACACAGTAAAAGTGTTAAAGAACGGACAGAAGAAAGATATTGTCACTTGGCGCAGGAAGCGCATTATTGACGGACGTGTACGCTTTGTAGAAGAACCGCTCGAACATGTAGGGCTGGGCGTATATCGCTCCGCAAGAAAGAATGCTTTACGTGTGGCTCGTACCGAAATCAATGCAGCATACCACACAGCAAGGAACGAGCGTTGGGCAAACGAGCCTTTTGTCATAGGGCAGCATATACACGTATCTCCACAGCACAACCCAGAGGAAGATGCCGACATTTGCGACGAGCTTGAAGGGTACTATCCTAAAGGCTTTGTGTGGAATGGCTGGCACCCTCAATGTTATGCCGAAGGTACTCAGGTTCTGACTACAAAAGGATGGAAAGAATTTAAAGATGTTACGACTCAAGATATTGTATATTCTTTAAATCCACAGACACGTGAAATAGAAGAGACAAGTATTGTAGGAGTACAAAAATACCCTTACAATGGAGAACTTATACACTTTTTTAACCGTTCGTTGGAATGCCTTGTTACTCCAGAACATCAAATGGTGTATATAAGCAAAAGCGGTGCTCACGAAATAAAAAAATGCAACGCTACGGAATACAAGCCAAGTATGGGAGCTTTCTATCGTTCCGCTGTCAATACCGCCAAAGACCGCACGAACATTATGTTTGGCGACAAAAATATACCTTTTGATGTGTATTGTGAATTTATGGGGTATTACCTTGCAGACGGTAGTATGCAACATGACTACGGTATTGTTTTGTCGCAAGAAAAAGGACAGCCTGCTTGGAAACGTATGCAAACTTGTATCAAGAAGATGGGTTTTACGCCACACGTTTATAAAAGCACCATTGTTTTATACCACCGTGCTTTTGGTCAAGAGCTTTTAAAATACGGAACTGCACATTATAAATATATACCACAAGAAATTTTAAATGCATCAAAGAGACAAATCCAAATATTTCTTGATGCTTTTATTGTGTGCGACGGACATATCAAGAAGCCACGTCCTTTTATGGGCAACAGAGGTCATGTATGTACTCCAAATCATGGAGAAAGAATTTATTTTACATCTTCTCCTCAAATGGCAGCTGAAATAGGTTTGCTATTGTTAAAAGTAGGACATCGACCGTCATATAGAATAATGTCACCTAAAAATACTGTCAAAAAAGATGGTACAGTTATAAAGCAGCGATATGACTGTTACAGAATAAGTGAATGCGATTCAGCAACCGCCACTGTATTTAACAAGGAGAAAGTTGAATACATCGGCTTTGTGTACGACGTTACACTTGAGAACAATCACATCATGTATATACAGAAAGACGGCAAATGCTTTTGGGGCTCAAACTGCATGTGTACCAGCGACCCCGTTATGATAAGCGGTGAAGAGCGCAAGGATTTCTACAAGCGACTATTCAATGGAGAGGATATGTCCAATTACGTATCTCCTAACCGCATTAAAGATGTGCCCGACCAATATAAACGGTACATTGAGGATAATGCGGACAAAATCGTAGATGCGTATAAACGCGACAAGTTAGCTTGGCATTTGGCAAACAATAAAAGTTATTGGATAAAGTATTTGAATGCAACACAACGCAAGCAAATGGGCGCAGATGCAATGTCTCGTCGTGAAGCTATACAAGAGATTGCTAAGGCACGACACGCAAAGCGAGACGCAGAATCAATCAAAAGAAGAGCCGAACAACGACAAAGACGACTTGCAACAGAAAGAGCTTACGTTCATTATGGCGAAAGCGTCTTACGCTATATGAATGGCATTAAAGATGTGGACACATCGGCATTAAAGACAGCTCTTGAAGCAAGAGATTATGTAAATATTTATGAAGAAGCCAAAGCATTGAAAGAACAAGGGAAAAAGATTTTATCTCTGTCACGCCTTGAAAATCCTATCCTTGTCGCTCGCAATTACTCAATGTCAGAAGCTATTGCAATTAACAAAGCTATTGAAGCAAGACTGGCAAGAGAAAGCGTTGAATTACTTCCAAGGAAACGCTTTCTGGAATCTGAGATTAAATGGGTTGAAGAACATAAAAAATACGATACATGGAAAGTTGCTCAAGATGCGTATAAGAAAGAATTACGTATAGTAGAGAGAAAGATTGACATTAAAGCCGTTGCCGACAGTGTCAGCGATGCACTCGCATATGCTACTCTATCAAAAAGTAGAAAAATCAAAGAACTGGCATCAGAGATAAATCATATACTGACACGGAGAAATGTTGACTTGGATTTGGCAAAAAGCAAAGCGCAGGAGATTAATAGAAAATATCAGCAACTATTAAAAAACAAATTGAAATCGCCAAAGCTATTAAAAGAAACAGCAGTTAATCACGAAACAATAGAAGACTTGAAAAAACGCCTTGGTACGAAATTCCCAAAGACTCTTGAATATCTTGAAGATGCAATAAGCGAATACGAGAAGAACAGCCGTTATTATGGTGTCACAGCAAAAACGCATAAGAATGAGATAGAATTACTGATGCAAAAAGTGTTCAGTGAGCATGATTTAGGAATGAATATAAAAGATTCCATACTCGAAAAGGTCTTAAATTCAAAATTTATGAACACTTTCGAGACTGGCTCATCCGGAGGTTATTTAGGTTCTACGTCCACAACAGGAAAAATTAGTCCTACACATTCACGTTTAAGTGCCGCCCATAAGATGTTTGGCCTTCCGCGAAAAGACCTTGCAGTTCAGCAATTAGACAGAAAAGAATATGAGAAATACGGAAACCTTCTTGACCACAATATACTGCGCTCAATGCAAAACAACACAGCAAGAAGTTATGGTAACGTGGAAGTCCGTTTTAAGAAAGACAAAGTTGTCGCAACGTGGACGGCAGGAGATTCTTTAGGGGTTAGATATCAGCCGTCTCTCGTTAGCGACCCCAAAGCGTGCTCGTTTGATGATTTTTATAATACACCAACATCAATAGACATACAAACAACAAACCTCGTAGAATTTAAAAAAGAACATATATCTTCGTATCTAGAACTACAATACCACGGGCAGCTTACAATTGATTGTATTGAATCCATAACTTATCCATACGATATTTTAGATGGTTCTCACGATAAAATTTTAAAGATTGCCAAGGAATTTAAAAAGAAAGGCGCATCCATTTATTATATCAAAGGAAACGCCTTATTTGAACTATAAATACACTTGCCTTATGAAGGTTTCAACCTCTGGAACCTTTGTAAGGTACGTGTTCATAACATCCGACAATTCATAAGGATTCCATTTCCCAACATAGGCAGCAACAATAGAAGCAACGTCTTTTTGTGCTGTGTCAACATGAATGTCATTTACGAATTCCTCGCATACTGTTTTTTCAGCCAGCCATAGCTGACCTTCATTTGTTTCTTCTAAAGAATCAGGCATTAGCACCTCACCTTTATAGAAATGACAATATTTCAAGATGTCTTCCGCTGTCATGCTTATTTGTTTTAGTTAATAATATGCAAATATACATCAAATATTTTGCGCAACAAAACAAAAATGCTACCTTTGCGCTACATTGTTGTATCTCTAACGAGATATTACGTTAAACTCCAAATTGACCGCTGCCATCCGTATCTCCACAGGCAGCGGTTTTTCTGTTCATATACCCAACGCATCTTGTATGTTTTTCTTCTCTTCGTCTGAGAGTACTCTCCATTGTATTTTACGATAGTGTTCGTCCACGAGAAGCATAATCGACACAGCATACCCAAACGCTTTATTTTCTGAAACGCGTATTGATACCGCCATTGCGTTGCGGTACGACTTCCTGCCTTTGACAGGCACGGGGTTCTCTAAATCGCATTCATAAGGCGAAGTTGTTGTAACATTAAACAAACTTGCCAACATCGCTTCTGTGTATACGCTCATGTCTTATCCAAAGAATTCATCGTAGTAATCATTATCAAAAGAAATTCTTTCCTTGTCAAAGCTGGTTGTTATTTCCGTTGCATAACAACTGACTTTCATTTTACATATTCTGTTTTCTAACTTCTCACCACTCATAGACACAGAACCAGGAATGTTTTCACTTCTGGTATCTACTTTAATTGAAAAGCCGCCGTTGCCGCTCTCAAAGGTTTCGATACTCTTACTTGTCAACTCACATTTATCATAGTATTCTCGCATGTAAGCTGACGCATCCTCTTTATTTGCAAAGACACGGAGAACACCTGAATGGATGTCACAAACATCATTACTATTGTCTTTGTCTTGCTCTTTCGATTCAACCTCTACAATATAGACGTGAGTCAATATTTTATCTTGTTCCATATTATTTATTTTTTGTTTGTTTTTTAGGTAAGCTCCAGCCTCGTTCTTTGGCGACTTCTTGATTGAACATCATCCATACTTTTTCGTCTTTAAACTCAAAGTGCATAGTTCCCTTCTTGAACGCTCTACAACGGAAAAATCCCCAATCAAACCAACCTCCCCATGCTAATTGATTTTCTCCCACAAAGGAGCTTAGGCTTTCCATGTTGTTGTAATCTGTACCAGTTAGAAAACATAATGCTTTGCATATATCTTCAATTCTGTCTTTATTACCTCCTATTTTTAGTCTAACAAAAGGATTCGGCCAGCGTGTGTCGTATTCAGTAATCCAAGACACGATGAATTTTCTGTTAACCATGTAGTTCGCATTTGTCTTCCATGTCTCACCAGCTGTGCTGTTTTCTGCCGACAAGGAACATATAAGGTCGAATGCTTCAGATAAAGCTGTTCTCATACGCTGCCCAGTAGTCTGTATGACCATATTAAGCACACTGTACACGTTCTTCATAGTGAACGGCACATTACTTTGCTTCTCGACAAAACGGTTAATCTGCTGATGCAATTTAGAAGTTGCAAACTTCTCCATGTTTAACTTTCTGAAAATAACCCTCCAGTAGTATTTTTGCAACTCTTTTTTGTACTGCGCTCTTGTGATTGTTGTAGAACGGTCTTCTGCGTTGACGGCAGTGAAATATATAGGCAAGCTGAATTTTTCTACCTTTGCTATTTCGTTAATCTGATTTGACACTTCCATTACGCTATCAAAAAGTTTAACAGCAGAAATATAGCGATTAACCAAGTCACGCACAACATTATATGGCATCAGACCTTCTTTGGTGTTCTGGTTGATGGCATCTTCATCCTCTTGCGAGAAAAAGTAACCTGAAAATTCATCTTCACCATCTGCTTGTTTATAGAGCTTCACAAGCGACACATTTACATTTGTTTTACGCTCAGACGTGCTGAATACGTCTCCCAAAAATTCGGAACTGCCATACAGCTCGACTACCTCTTGCAATTTACGGTACTCTCTATAACAAGTAGCATTGACATTTGTGCTGTTACACAAGGCAATTATTGTGCATCCGGACGGAGCTATCTCCCAAGCGTGCATAATATGCTCCGCCCCATGGCTGAATGGCGGATTCATTACTATAAGGTCAACATAGCTAACTTGTTCAGCTGTTAGCTTGAGAAAATCATCGCCAATAAGAGGGCAAACGTTGCCGAGCAAATTTCGTAGAGTAAGGTCATTCTCACAAGCAACGACATTACAACTACCATTTAGTTTTAGCCATTTGACAATATTGCCGCTACCAGCAGAAGGCTCTAATACGGTCTTGCCTACATAATCTTCCCCTAACATCATTTGCTCTATAACCTCATTTGGTGTAGGGTAAAAATCGGGATTGTTTGAAAATAAGTTCATAATACACAGTTTTTACTTTCTAAAGTTTATATACGCAGTTGGGTAACGAGGCGAGCAATGCTCTGTGACGGCATATCCTTGTCGGCGAAACGCTCGTACGACATTATTTACCGCTTCAAACGAAGATACGTGCCATTTTTCATTTGGCAGGCTCCCGACCCAGTTGCCAGCACAGCAGCCTTCGGTTCGCTGAAGTATCTGTACTTCCTTTCTGTCTTTAAGATTGTCAAGAACCCACTGTGCAAGTTCATTCTCTTGTTCTTCTATTGCGTTTGATTTTGGAATTTCTATCATAAGTTTGTTTGTTTATTTATTGGATTAATAAAATGTGCGCTTAACGTTTTCGCCCAACGGCTTATCGTCTTATGGCTTCTGCCCTACCGTGCGTCTGCCTGAGCATTGCAAGTACCTCACGTTTGATTATCTTGTTCGGCAGGGTGCGGAGGTATTTCTCAAGAGCCTGCTTTGTCCAAAAGTGACGGGTGGTCTCTCGCCATTCTACGGTCTTACGAAAGAACCACATCGTTCCTGCTACTTCCATTGACAAGCCTACTTCGTATGTGATACCGTTAATTTTTATCATTTGTCCAAACTTTCTACCAGATACTTAATTTCGCTGTCCGATAATTCAATATTCTGAGAATGCTTGAATTTGATTATCTCTTTTATTCCGATTACTTCTTCCACAGCCTGATAAGCCATAACGTCCGTGTCATTGCCTTTGTCGAGAGCGACGATTATGTTGTGCGCAAAAATTGTAATCATATCTTTTGCTACAGTTTTAACGCTTTCTATTTCTTTGCGCAAAACCTCAGTTTCTTTGCTGAATGTACAACCGCATTCAATTGCAAAATCATTCTTTATATTCTCGCACATTGTGTCAATATCTGCTCCAAACTTCTGTGCGAAATAAGTATCACCTTTAAGTGATTGCAATACTTTAATTTCTTCTTGTTTTGTCATTGTTGTATCTCCTATTAGTTGGTTATTAATTTCTGTGCCACGAAATTAATAATAAATCTTCAAACAGCAAAGTTAACTATTAGTTCTCTATTAGTATTTAATATTATTTAATCGTTTGGCTAAATACTATAAATAAATATATAAAAATATAGCGTTAAATCAACGGAAAAGGCTATCTTTGCAACTAAAACCTAAGCTTATGAAACAGATATACAATATGTCAACTAAAGAAATCCGTGAGCTTATAAAGCAATACATGGAGTTAGGGGTGATAAGCCGAGCTATACAATGTTACGAACGACTGTTGTGGCTCGGAGAATTGCGACAACGTGAGTATTTAATATTAAATATGATGTATGCGCAGAAAGGAAAGAAAGGTTTTTCTAAAGCAATAATTAAAAGATATAATAAAATTTACGTATTACAAAATTAAAATTATGAAAAAAGGATGTTCCGGCTGCTTAATAGCCACAGGCGTAGTTCTTTTCGTTTTTATGATTTTAGCTGCTATTGGACAGGACATAAACAACAGAGAAGCAAAAGAGATTGCCAGTAAGCCGTTGTACGAAAGTACAGAGTATGTAGAAGCTTTGGCAGAAGATATGATAAAAAAAAGGCTTAAAGACCCCGATAGCTATGAATTTATAGACATGAATGAAGTTCCAACATCTAAAGATGATGAAAAATTGTTTATTGTTAAATACAGAGCAAAAAATGGCTTTGGTGGGTACAATGTTTGTCAAACTCTTTTTAGTTGCGACAAAGATAACTTAACTATTATTGCAAATGAGGATTAATTATATCTTTATCTGCGTAAGAAGGATTATTGTAACAATTGTAAAACTTTAGAGTGAGGCGTGAAGCTTCACTCTTCTTTTTTGTTATGAGTGCACGAAACAAAAAGGGGTACAGCAATTAATTATGCCATACCCCAAGTCCTATCTCAATGCTGAAAAGCAATTGTCAAGACATTATTTTAAATGTTATTATTAAAATTGCATACGTTCTCTTTGACATTAGCTGCTATTGCATCACGTATGGCGTTGAAAGTAACGGCAGTTGCTTCGGCTACGTCTTCGCCATTAACAGACTCCTCAAACTCTCGTATTATCCGCTCTTGCAATGAAGCAAACTCTTTAAGCAGGTCTATCATCTTTGCGATTGAATTACTTACTGTATATACACTCTCGATATTGTTATTATTGTTCATAGTGTTTCTGAATTTAAATTGTTAGTTATTATTTCGTTTCTCCATTTATTTCGGCAATCGCTTTCTTAACATTGAAATCGTTGTTAAAGAGAGCAAGTATGAAGCGTCTGCCGCGCTGTGTCCAAACAGTGTAGACCTTGGTATGTGTGCCACCATTGCTGCTTGGGAAAGTGTAAGTGTTTGTGTCGTGCAATTTCCAACCTTTGTAAGGCTTGTGCAAGTTCCATTGCCCCGACTGCTTGTAGATGATGTTTGCTTGACAGAGCTTGTTGTGCAACTCCTGTGCCGTGATGCCGAGGTCGAGAGCCACTTGGCTTGATGTCATACAATCCTCCGAATTGAGCGTCTGGTCGTAGTACTCTACCTTTGGTGCATCCTTGGCGATACGCTCGCTTTGTATCTCAATAACTTGTTTGCTTTGGCTGTTCTCACATTCAAGTTCTTTAATGCGCTCCTCGCGTCTTGCGAGTGCCGCTTTGGCTGCTATCAAGCCACGTGCAATAATATCCTCCTCACTATCTTCTTCTTTTGCCACAACGTATGCGCCTGTTGTGCGAAGCGAGGGCAACACTTCGTTGAATACCCAATCTTGGAAATTTTTGGCTGTTTTCTTACGTGAGCCAAATACACAACGATAAAAGTTTGGCTCGTCAATGTAAACCATTTTTTGGTTAAAAAAAAACACCATACTGATTTTGCACCGGGGTGTTAATTGAACTAACACCCCCTTTTTCAAGCCGAAATTTAGTTGCTCCAGTTTGTAAATCAAGTGCTTTGCACACATCTGTTAGACAGAAAAGCAACTCGCCTTTCTCGTTCCGCGTAACACGAAGCTCTCCAAACATTGGAGAATTGAAAATTTTTACGTCGTTCATCTTTTAGCATTTAATGATACGTTATAGGCAACAATAAAAGCGGTTGCCACTTGCGCTGCTAAAAGATGATGTCCACTACGAGAGCAGATGTGTATCTACGCAAATGTACAACCGCCTATGCGATATATTGATATGTAGGCATAAAAAATGCCCGACATATAAATTGGGCAATTAACCGTTAGCCCTACGTAATGGTTTACCATCATCTTTTAGCACCACAAAATTATAAAAACTTCTGTGATGTACAAAATTTTTCTTTGAATATTTTTTATAAGCACCCATCTTGTTAAATTTGACGTTGCAAAATTAATAAAAAACGAATGAAAAGACCAAATAAATTAACAGGAATATTAGTATTTAATATATTTTAATTATCTTTACAAGGTAATATAACAATCATTCTTTGTGGCTTTTCATTGGATAGATAAAACATAGAGCTTCATTATGTAATATCTACTTTTTTATCTCATTCAATATTGTGTCATATATATCTTTCATTCCATCACGAAGAAACTGCTTGGTAAGGTATAGCACGTTATAACCTTTGTCTTCAACGTATTTGCCATATACCATACCAGCAACAACGATTATTGTATATCCTTTAGGGGCGACGACACCCGGCTTGGATGCATATTCTTCTAAGGCGCTTTGCACTTGCGCCTGTCCGCCTTTAACTTTATCAGGCTCGGGTATTTTACCGATGGTAGTGTTTATGAGCTTACCGTCCAAAAAAACGGCAAAAGAAATGGAGTTTTTAAGGTTCGCAGTCTGGTCTTGATAACCTTTGTTTTCTTTGGAATAGGTTACAGCCTTTTCCCCAAGCTCAGGCAATGCCGTTTTTAAGACGTTGTCCACAGCCTGTTTCTTTTCCATAAGCTTTTCCTTTAAAGCTTCTATACCTTTTATTTTGATAGTTACCTTTGCCATTGCACAAAGATAATGTTTTCCCTGTAAATAACAGAAAAATAACAGGGTTTTAACAAATAAAAGAGTGGAACGCTGCCACCCCACTCCATTTATTACAAGTTGATTATTTCTTTGCTTGCTCTGTTTGTTCGACAAGTGGTAGAATACCATGCTTTTTTAATGTTTCGTATAAGAACAATCGACCCTTTTGTGTCCATTTCGTATAGACACGCGCGTCTTTTGTACCGTCACTATGCGGATATTCAAATGTTTCCGACTGAACATAACCACATTGTAGATATTTAGCACGTACAACCCATGTTGTGCCAACCTTGCGCTGTATTTGCATATTGCGAAGAAGTACATTGAACGCTTTTGCTGATTTCCCATAATCTTGTGCAATAAGTGTCACCTGTACAGTATCTTTACACTGAAGAATAGTGTCTACATAGCTGACTTTAGGCTGCATTTCTGTGATAGCGGTTGAAAGTTCAACTATTTCTGTGTTCTTTTGTTCTATCTCTGTATTCTTTTGCTCTATTAGCCGTTGTTTTTCCTCAATAGCCTGCTGTTGTTTAGCGGCGAGCATCAACGCTTCGGCAAAAGTCTGAGGAACAGCAATAGCTTGTACCGCTTTATGAAAGACTTGCCGGTAGACCTCGAATACACTACGGATTTTCCGGGCAATAAAATATTCAAGACAAGAAGTCGTAAGGTAGTATTCTATTGTAGGTCTACCCCCTTTGGGGTTTTGCGGATTTTTCCGCAAAACTTGATAGTCAACATCTTTTATGAACTGCTCATTATTAATGAGTGCTTCTACAGCATCCGATTTCTTGCCATATACAAGCGGCCATACATCATCAATACTTACAGGGAATTCCCTGTTGGACTGTGAAAGGTTTAACACTGCGGTAAAATACTCCTTGATTTCACTATTCGTACTCTCTTTTGTTAATTTCAAATTTGCCATGTGATTTTTGTTAAGATTTATGTGTTACAGACAGAAAATTAGTATTCTGTTATTGTGCAATGGGGTTACTTGTAGTAAGGGCATCGAGCAATTATTTGTACAGCACAAGGTCGCTGACATACGCCCATCGTTTGATTCCTTTGCCGTCATAAAGTGAATAATCCATAAGCCACCATTTATGTACACCCGATTGCGTTTCTCGACGAACAGCAAGTCGAAAGCCACTTGTTATATGTAACAAACACCACTCACCGTCATTTGGAAGTTCTTTATTGGGGTCATGCCATATGATTTGCAAATAACCTTTTATTCCTGCTACGAACGAGGAACGCAAGTCCTCACGAGTAAACTGACATTCTTTAGCATCTCCACTAAAAAGATTGAGCGGATAATCTTTAGCCCAAACGCTACCATTATCCGCACAGTCCTTTTTTGTCAATGCGTCAACCAGCTTTGCGGTCGTTTTCATTTTTCTTGCCATTGTAACTATTTTTAAGGATACAAGCACCGTCTTCAAGCAACATATATCTTTCACGTTCCGTTTCAGGCATGGCTTCATACGCTGCAATGCTTGCTTTTTTGATATTATTCTGGTCGTAAATAGTTACCGCATATTTATCAAACAGCTGCTTAATAGTCTTGTTTTTGACGATATTGTTCTGATACTTCTGCCTATCGTCACCCATAACAAGTGCAAGCATCTCGTCTATTTGTTTGATTGCGGTCTCAGGATAGACCTTCTCAAAACACTTCTTGATGTCAATGTGGCGTATTTCGTATATGCGCTTGAATATATGTTTATGAGTATCAACTGACATGCATATAAGATTCTGGAGGACTATCATAGAAGCACACACGCCTGCACGTGGCACGCCAAGATTCTGTAACTTCTGAGCAATCTGGTCACGAAGTTTTTTTAATGTTGGCAAAGCCATATCATCCAGTTGGCTTGCATACTCATTGCAATAGGTGTCTTGCGAGTTACTTTCTACAAGTTCTATTATCCTGCGTAAGGATTGCTTTGCTTCGTTAAACTTCTTTTTTAGTTCAAAGCGCAAGATGCCTTTCTTCTTCAAGTACCACTCCATCGAATACATCCAATTATCTGTGATAAGATATTCGGTGTAGAGAAATTGAAATACTGACACCTTTGCGATGTTTAGCGTTTCTTGCACATATAATGAATCTACTGTTTGGTCGGCAAAAACCTTGTAACTATTGCCGAAAGATTCAACGGCAAAACATTTAATAGGAGTTTCCATTTTAGTTAATTTAAAAGTGAAGCGGTCTTGTAAATGTAATACAACGAAAGTAAGATATATGCTAATGACAATACGAGATACCACTTCTGTATTGACAGTGAAAACACATAAGTGCTTTCTTTCCCAAGCAGAAAATTCAGCATACATAAGACGAACATCACTACCGTCATAATCAGCGTGACTATACCAATTTCTATCATTTTATATCTGTGTTTAAATATTGGCGATATTCGTTAGTAGCTTTTGTAAAGTAAGGAGACGCATCAAGACTTTTGATGTACTCGTCTATAGAGCAAATTGTAGAGGAAATATTACCCCTCTCCCATATACTGTGTGAAGCTACCCAGCAAGCAGTGGTACAGACTTCCTGTTGTGTATTATTATTGTTGTTAAACACTTTTCTATGCTTGATGATAATTTTCAAATTTCTATCATTAGACAAAAGTTCGCAACCATCGTTGGTTTTGACAAAGTAAGGTATTTCTCCTTTCGCTTCAATTACATAATTCAGACCTGTCATTGTGTATCTCCTTTTTAAGTTATTTGATTGTTATGATTTTAATCCACCGTTCTATTGCAAGAACGGACTGGTCAAAAGAGCGGCATATCACGTACTCAAAACCAAGCCGTGTGACTTTGTTCTGAAACTCTTTCTGTTTCTCTGACTGACGACCTTTTTCGGTCTTCATTTCCAAAAACAGAACATTGCGCTGCGCTATTATTATAAGGTCGGCAAAGCCAGCAAGAACTCCTTCACATTGCATGATTGCAGCTTCTTTGGGATTGCGATACCCTCCATTAGGCACAGCAGCGATAATATACTGAGGATATTGTAGACGAAACCACTGAACAACTGCCTGTTGAATTTTAGATTCATCGTGCCGTGGTTTTCGCTTCGTGTGCTGTTGCTGTTTTAAGAAATCATCAAACTTCATTCTTGATAAGCTTATTTCTTGCTGTTAAAACATTTGCATAGTAAGCTGTCCATTGTTCTTCTGTCCTCATCCAATGAACACAAGGACGTTCTGTAGGCATAGTTAAAGCACTAATCGTACCGAGCATTTCTTCATACGTTAGTCCGTCGCTATATTTATCGCCTTGACGAACAGTAAAACTGTTTTTACGGTCTTTATCAGTTTCTATAATTATATTGTCCATATATTATTTCCATTCTGGGTTATTATTGTTTTCTATCTTGCGATAGTAAATCTTACACAAATCATTTTCGTAGACACCATCGTTTTTGGCAAGTGCATTCCAAAGTGCTCCTAATTCAATGCCTATTTTGTTCTTGCCGTTTGCGACAGCAAGCTCTGCGCACGTACTATATACGAGTGTTTCTTTTTCTTTTTTAAGCTCAAGCACAACGATACGCTTGCGAGGATGTTTGATTTTGCTTGTCATTCGTTCACCTCCTTTTCTATTTGTTTCTGTGACTCGCAAATAAGCAAGTCCACAATTTTATTTATCACTTCACGATTGCCAATGCCGTGGACACCATTGGTAGCATACAGCTCAACTCTGTACACGAGTTCGCCTTTGCGTAACTCTCGATATTGAGCATTCAGACTTCTATTACTTTCAATTCTTGACATCTGTATTCTTTTATAAGGGTGCTACTTTGAATCTGTAGCACCCGAGATTGTTTTACAATAGAACAAGGTCGGCAATATGGGTTCCGGCTGGGATAATAAGGTTATCCATGCGTGTGCCATATTGCGTTTGTCGAAGGATATTAACCTCGTCAACAACGTTGACAACAACGTTTACTTCGCTGTCTGCCATTATTGACATTGGCACAACGAATGAAGACGTAAGGCGTTTGTTGTCTTCTACGAGTAGCCCATTGATAGCATTGTCTTGTGTTGACATAACAATTGCACCTTCAAAACCTGTTAGTTTATTAACAGTAGGCACAAGCACGCCACCTTTATGTAACACTACGTCTTCACTCGCAATAAGCGGAATTATACGCTGAGACTTTTCGTTGTTCTGAGCTTCCTGTTCTTCGTTTTCGACTTGTTCCAACGGTGGAATAAACTGAGGAGCTTCGTTGTTCTGAGCTTCCTGTTCTGATTTTTTACTGTATCTTCCCATATTCTTAATATTTAAAACGGTAAATCACTGTCATCTTCCGTTGGCTGTGCAAACGGAACATTGCTTGCTGTAGCAGCATTAGCTGAAGGATTAACAAGCGGTTTCATGCCTCCAAGTATAGGCATAGCATCCAGCTGTTCCTTTGTCATGCTTTCGCGAACGTCCTTAGGCAGGGATTGCTTGACAATATGCGTCTGTTCGTATTTTGGCTCGCGCAGAGCAAAAGCATTTAAATCCAAATAGACTGCCTTTGGTGAGCCATCTTCGTTTACGCTCTCAAATAGATGGTTGTCTTCTATAGGCACGACAAGACAACGTTTTGTTTCTGAGCGCCCTTTAATGTTTAAAACACCTGAATTTACATATTTCAGAGCGTTAAAATGAATTCCATAATTATCATTTTCCATTTTTATATGTTTTTGTTAACCTTTCAGTACGTGTAAGAACGATACGTAATATTTACCATTATTACATTCGAACTTAAATTCAAGCATATCATCGCCTGAAACATCACCTACATCGTTAATAACGAGTGTGGGAAAATCGTATGCATCGCAATATCCGTGGTCGTAAAGATGAATGTCCAACACATTTTGATGTTGAATGGTCACATCGCAGAAGAAATCATCAAGGCTTGCTACGACATGGTCGTTAATCCATTCTTGCCCCATCCTCAAATCTATATTCACGAGTTCATAGAACGGCTTTGCTTTTGCAGCCAATACTGCCTTAGCTCGCTTTATTTCATCGTCAATTGTTTTCTCCAGCAACTTACTTTGAGCGAGTGCTGCGCTACTTCGCGTCTTGAAATATTCACGCTGTGCTGTGCGCATAAGACAAACGGTGTGAAAGAAAAGTTTTCTATCCATGATTTTGCTTTTTTAGTTCTTCAATAAGTACGTTAGCAAATCTGACGGCTTCACTTGCGCAACCCTCTAAACTTTGGTACTCAAACTCAATGCCTGGGTCTGTGCTGCGTTTTTCTTTACCATCTTCTATGTAGATAGTGCGAAGCATTTCCTTAGCTATCTCGTATCTGCGCTGCTCCCAGTCAATTGGCTCTTGCTGAAGTTGCTCACAAATAGATTCAAGGTCTTTTATATAAGCCCACCGTTCTATATGATTCTTAAATTCTGTTGGGGATTGCAAACGGTTTTCTACCCATTCTTTATCTCTAACCAACTTATAAGAATTACGGTCTTTCCATTTAAAGATATATCTATCTTTCCCATTTGGAATTTCTGTGCCAGTATGCCAAATATTTTTTGTTTCCATATCTCCTTTTTTAAAAATTTAGCCTCGGAATAAGGATTCGAACCTATATTCACATCGTGCATTTACAGGCTGCTCGCACGAATATTTATTCTAACACTTTACTAATTTTATGGCTATCAATCCTAAACGGACTATTTGCAACCTACCGTCCCGTGACGGATGAATTATTCCGAGTTGTTAAAAGCCCCACCGCTGTGAGGCGCAATATCATTTATTTTTAACTGATTAAATATACACGTCTCACGACGTAGAAAACGGAAATATATTTATAATACATGAGTTTCGATAAAATCAACGAGAGCCAAATTTTGCGATAGAATCATTGGCTGGTCTAACATATACGGCTTGTACATATCTGTAGCGGCATTGTAAAAATCCCACGCCGTAACCTTTCCTCTGTCTTGATAAGCCAGCATCATTTTTTCCGTAATGCGACTAATCTGTGCTTGGTTAAGAGGAATCGTGTTGTTGTTACGAATTGCCTTAAACTTTGTTTCTGACGCAACACGTAAAGATGTCAGCATACCGATAATTGTAAACATTTCCTGCGCACTTATCACGCGACGCTTCATTTTTTCTATCTTTTCGTCGTCGTCAGCTGTAATGTTTCGCAAATCATCGAGCTAAAACGCCTATTTTAGCTATCATTTCATTAAGTGCAATTCCGGGCGTTCTGCCGTCCTTGTATGTAGCAGCGTATTGTTCTCGGTTTAGCATCGTCTGATTGTGGCAGATAACGACGTTTCTTCCGATACCTACCTGTAGACCTTTCTGATGGAAAGAAATCGCCAAGTTGGTAGTAATGGCATCGTCGCCCTCACCTTTGTCAAGGTCGTAAAGACGTATATTGCAATATACACGACGCAGAATATGAGCTTCAATAGCACGTTCTCCATATTTTTCTTCCTTTTGGGGCAAACGGCTAACACCAGGCGCACGACGGTCTTTGTTGTTGGCTGCGAACAAATCCCATATTTCAGCTTTATAACCACGCTCGGCACACATTTCCTGTATTTGCTGAATCAACTGAAAGTGGTATATTCCCATTAACGGCCTGCCATTGTAGTCGTTTTCTTTCTCTGTACGAGCAAGTTGCTCTAACGTTAGCGTCTGAACTTTACTAATGTCGAAGTCCAAAAATTGACGGTCATCCCCACCTGCCACTGTAATTCCTGCGGATTCTGATACCATGTTGTCAGACACTGCTGTTTGTAAATTCATTGTTGTTTCCATTTTTATTGTCGTTACGTTAAACTTTTTATTTTATAAGATGTCTATATTCTCTGTGTGCAAAAATTCTTCGTCTATCTGCGTGTACATAGGCAGCATTGTCTTGCCATAGAGCCATTTTGGCATTATACACTCGTTCAAGTCGTCGGACTCATTGTCGGGTTTAGCGATGATTTTATTCTCGGGAACCCAGACCCTTTTGTCTTGTTCTTTACCAAAGGCAAACATCTGAGCTTTCGGCGTTTTTATCTCCATCATTGCCTTCGGGCAACGAAAGCGAACCATTGTTGTCGTTATCTCCATTGTTGTTACTTTATATTGTGTGTTAATAAAATATCCACATTGCGATATAAGCTACGGTAAGACATACACCCATGCTTAACGCTCAATACTTACACTCGTTTATTTCTTCTTCATCCCAATTGCGTGGGTCTATATAGTCCTTCATATTCTTTTTGTTTTGTGGCGAGGCTTTACTCCTCGCCTTGTTTGTTACTTTTCACAGATAATAGTCTCACCGTTGTCTGTCACTTCGGAAAGATATCCTGTAGAAACCTTGCTAAAGAGCTTCATCGCCAATCCTTTGTTTGTTGTGTGACGGGCTTCATCAGTCTGGTTGTTGTAAACACAGTAGTTCATATTCGTATCTCCTATTTTTAATTGGTTATTAATTTCAATACCGCAAAATTAATATTTTATTTTCAAACAACAAAGACTATTCTTAGTTTTCTATTAGTCTTTAATGTGTTTTAACATTTTAAACATGCATACACGCTAATAATTTATTAATTTTGTGGCGTTCAAATGACAAGGCACTAAAAGAACAATTTCCCTATCTGAATAGAAAAGGGTCTAAATATACAATAACTCCCATTGTCAGTGTTGCCTAGTCCGCTGTACATTGGGAGTTTCTTTTTTAGAACATTATGGTAAAAAACCTACGATACAACATAGCTAACAGCCTTTTCAGAGATAAAGCTTCTCTGAAAGCTATAGCCTTGTTGCTGTATTTTTACCATAAACACAATAAAAATGTATTGAAGAACTGGTCAGTCAATAAGGTTGCTGACATTACAGGCGTACATGCGTACACTATAAAGAAACGCATAAATACGCTTATTCAACTCGGCTTTGCTAAAATCGAAGGTTCTTCACTTGTTTTTCTTTCAGTCGTTTCGAAGCATAAAGACAGAAATATTAATATTACAGATATTTGTTATGACACAATTAAAGACGTAGAAAAATCATTATACGCCATTCTTTTGTGCATAATCCAATCTCATAAAGATTTCTGTAAGCGTACCATTCTACAAGCACGTGAGGCGAGACAAATTAGTGTTGTCAAAAAAGCTCGCGCACTTAAAAGGAAGTATGGTTACGGAGATTCTTACAATGAGAAAGGATTATCGTATAAAAGAATTGCGCGAAATTTTGGAGTTTCGTTAAAGACAGCATTCAATTACGTGAGATATGCCGTGGAAAAGGGTTTTGTTGCTTTACAAAGTCATTTTCGTTCTACCTTTATGCCTAAGGTGGGAGGATACCCTGTACCTGGGTATATGTTTACAACACATAACTTCGCTTATAACGTAACTTCTAACACATATACAATTATAAGTAAAATATTCAACAACAAAGAAAATCGCGCCATCCCCTTGCGCTAATGCTTGGTATATATAGATTGTAAAAAATATAGACATATGAAAAATTCCACAAAGCTCGAAAAACTAAAAAAATATCTTGACGAGAACAATGTCTCGTACAAGTGTCGTCGCAAGCACAGAAATGGGCATTGTGACCTTTATGTTATAGCTGCTAAAGTGTCGGTAAAGATTGAAGGCGATGATGACGAGATTTTCTACCGTAGGCACAAATGCGGCTATCACCCGGTATTTATCCGCAAAACTGACACTCCAAGGTTTGTTATCGAAAAGGTGTATAACACGATATACGAATCGATGGTGAAACAGCAAAGACTTTTTGAGAAACAACAGCGCAAGAAGGAGGCATTGAAAAATGAAAAGAGAAATAGGTGAAGAAGTTTATTGCGGTGGGTGTCCATTCTTTAAAAACGAAGACACAGAAGGATATGGTCATTGCAATATAAGCAAAAGGGAAGGGCATTGTGGTGATTTGTGCCGATATTACACATACATCATGCTCAGAGAAGAAACTGTCCGTTTGTTGCACTACTGCCAAAAATGGAGACGAGGTGCTAATATTCAAATGCCTCCACCAACATTGCTTGGTTTAGCTATTGACAACGCTATGCGCATTATTCGTAATCTTAAATAAACAACAATGAAGCCAAGCAAAGCATTAATTAACAGAATGCGTCAAGACCTTATGTCAAAGACAAGCGACGCAGAAAAAGCTGCGATACGCAACTGTGAGCTACTCGGATATAAGGTCGTTAGACAGCAGCCTATAATGACGGGACGCAAGCTGTACTTTGCCGACATCTATTTGCCGGAACTTAAAATTATAGTAGAAGTGGATGGGGGTTATCATTTTACAAGCTCTCAAAAACGCAAGGACAACAATCGTTCGTCAGGCATTTGGCGCATGGGATATCACGTTGTAAGACTAAGTAACCACGATGCACGTGATATAAACAAAGTAAAAGCAAAAATAGAACTTATAAAAAGGAGATACAGAAAATGACTGAAAATCTAAGCAAAAAGGTTGAACGAGCGATAAAGCTCTTGCAATCAATACCTCAACATGACGACGAACCCATTGAAATAGCTTATAGTGGCGGCAAAGACTCCGATGTTATATTGGAGCTTGCACGCATGGCTAAGATAAATTTCAAGGCAATATATAAATGTACAACAATAGACCCACCAGGTACTATTAGACATTGCGTAGAAAACGGCGTACAAATCGTGCGCCCACAGCAAACATTCTTTCAGCTCATTGAAAAAAACGGGATGCCAAACCGTTTTATGCGTTTTTGTTGTCGTGTGCTAAAAGAATATCCAATACTTTATAATTCCGTAATTGGCGTGAGAAAATGCGAGTCTCGCGCACGAAACGCCCGATACAGCGAGCCTGTGGTATGTCGCGTGTACAACAAGCGCAAAAATATCAGGGTGCAACAAATTCTTCCTATACTCGATTGGAGCAACGAAGAAGAATTGGAGTTTATAAGCGAAAGAAATATTAGACTACACCCTTTGTATTATCGCGAGGATGGAAGTGTAGACATCTCGCAGAGACTCGGCTGTATGTGCTGCCCGTTAAAATCACCGAAGAAAAGACTCGAGGATTTCGATAAATATCCTCGTATGCTTAGACAATACGTTCGCAGTGCTACTGAATTTCTCAGAACACATCCTAATAGCTCAGTACACAAATGGGCGCAGTCAGCACATGAATACGTATTTGCCGAGATTATGTGCGCAAAACACACAGACTTTATAGATAAGTACAAAAACGGTGCTACACAATACAACGAGCTGTATTACAAGTACGCGTTAGAAGAACATTTTAATGTCGATTTAAGTATATGAAAAAACACACATACAGAAACAAAGCACCCTACTCCACCCTGCATCCCGACCCTCGGCATTGGACTCGAAAGCAGCACAGCAATTCGTGGAAGGCTAAAGTCGCCTACGAAAGCGAAGAAGAAGCGGCAGAGTTTCTTCAACAGAACCCCAAGTTAAAAGCTTTGAATTATAAAATTTACATTTGTCCTATCTGCTCTAAATGGCATTGTGGACATCTGAAATAAACATTAAATCAAAATTATAGATATGAACGAGATAATTAAAATTGAATTGTGCGGTGGCAAAATGCCTGAAAAAGCACACGCAACAGATGCGGCATTTGACGTTTTTACAAGAGAAGACGTAGAACTTGTACCTTACCAGCGAACAGCAATCCCTCTCGGCTTTAAGATACAGTTGCCGCCGCACCTCGCTGCCGTGATACAACCACGTAGCGGAATGTCTTTAAAGGGCATGGCTTGTAAAGGAAGGAAACGGAGCGGTGATATTGACATACGCATAGATGCAGATGTGCTCGTCGGTCTTGTAGACTGTGGTTATACTGGTGAGGTATGCGCTCTGTTGCGTGTCGGTTGTGGTTCTACGCCAGAACTATGTAATGCAGGTAACCATGGCGTATATATTCCTGCTGGCACGAAGATAGCGCAAATGCGCATTGTCCAAGTTCCCAGCGTGACGTTTGAAGTCGGTACAATAGACAAAGACACGGAACGAGGTGAACACGGATTTAATTCTACTGGCATATAATGACAAAGGCCATCATACTCAACAAATACCGCAATGAGCTTGGACGGACATACAGGAAACAATACGACAACGGCTTACGTACCAGATGGTGTAACCGTTCAAATATGCGTTCTTACCAATGTCGCCCAAACTCAAAATGCGGTGTTGTGTTGACTACCATACAAGACAACTTAACACTTGAAATGTATGAAAAATATGAATAAACAAGATATAGCAAGCACGTTGTACCGAAAAGTACGGGAGAAACAACTTAAGGATTTTAAAAATAGTATGCCCCAAGACAAACAGGGCGTGGAGTTTACCCATAACGGCATAACATACGTAGCTGCCATTCGGCGACTGACACCAACGGAGTGCGCAAAACTACAAACAGTGCCTGACGGATACGAGTTCTGCACATCGGAGACACAGCAATATCGCTGCTTGGGCAATGGGTGGACGATTGAAGTAATTAAACACATTCTTGATTTCTTGCCCGAATATACGAAGAAGTCAATGAAAGTGTTATCCCTTTTTGACGGCATGTCGTGCGGACAAATAGCACTCAGAGAGATTGGAGCCAACGTGACTACATATCTCGCGTCAGAGATAGACAAGCACGCTATTGCCAACACTCAGCACAATTTCCCCAATACAGTGCAGTTGGGCAGCGTGACAGATTTGAACATTGAAGAGATAGTCGAGAAGTATGGCATGCCCGATATTCTTATCGGCGGCTCACCGTGTCAATCATTCTCTTTCAGTGGGAAAATGAAGGGCATGAGCACAAAGAGTGGCGAGGAGATTTACACACTTGAACACTATCTCGAACTAAAACGACAGGGTTTTGAATTCGAGGGTCAGTCATACCTCTTTTGGGAGTATATGCGTATATTGACAGAACTTCGCAAATACAACCCGAACATATACTTTCTGTTAGAGAATGTAAAGATGCTTGAGAAGTGGGAACGGTGTCTGTCAAACGCTATTGGTGTGCGTGGTGTCCACATAAATTCTGCTCTTGTGTCGGCTCAGCAGCGCAAGCGTATCTATTGGAGCAACATCCGCACAAGACAAGTTGAAAACGGCAAACTATTTCCTGACGAAGAGGATAACGACCCGTTTGCATGGCCAAATGTCGCAACAGACATTCCACAGCCCGAAGATAGAGGGCTTGTAATACGAGATGTGCTGCAAGATAATGTCGGAGAGAAGTATTACCTTAAAGACGAAACGACAGCTAAACTCATCGACCGCACCGACAAAAACAAGCTGAAAGACTATCTCTTAGAGCCACAGGTGAGTATTGATGAAGCGTTGGCATACATGGATGCCCATTCCGATTATGAAGTCTTCACGAATGAAGAAAAGCGCGACATTGCGTCTTTGGGCTACGAATTGGAGAAACAACGGTTGTTAAGTAATTATTATGGAGAAAGCATTCCTAATGGGTGACGGCATTGTGCCTACAGAGAAAGCATCAGCACTGAATACCAAATATCTAAGCTGGTGGTTTTATCCAGAGCATAGAATGCACACAGCAGTTGTAGACATTTATGAAAAATCAAGTAGTTGCAATTAGAGGAAGGAGTGATGGAGAATGGCATACGTCAACGCACTATCAAAAAATAGAATATAGAGGTTGTCATTGTTCTTCACTCACTTCTGTCGCCAAAGATAATATGATAATGGAATTATATGAAAGGAATGATACAACTTAACGGATGCCAAGAATGGCGAACCAGTCCAAGGCAATGTCATCGTTTTTATAATATATACAGTACAGCTTGTTGCCTGAAAACCCCATCTGGGGGGCAACGGTTCTATAAAAATATTGGAGATTTATGAAAAATGAACGACTATATGGAGTTTGCGTGACCAATGACGGCATACGTCTTTACCAAAATGACGGTCATAAAGGAAGTTTGACCGAATTAGGAACAATAAGTTTTGTCAGCCGAAAGCACCAATGTTTGCAGACATCCCATCGTGGCGGATATATAATACGGATTTATGAGAAGATATCAAGTACACCCACAACGTAATGGAGGTCTTCGCACATGTCTCCCAGCTGAAAATACGGCATCCGGAGGCATCGAAGCCTCATATCATAAAGGATTTGACACACGTGGTTATAGACCTTACATTTTAGAAATCATAACAAATGACAGCATTACACCAACTATTGAATATCAGTAAGCAAATAGTACGTCGCGACGGCAAGGCAATATGTCTGTGCCAATCAATGTACAAAGGTGGCGGCAACAATGCCGTCTCTTACATAATAGAAAAATTTGAAATATGACGGAAGACCGTGCACGAAGAATTGTTGAGTACATAAAAGTTCCTCAACAGAAGGCGTATTGTCTGTCGGCAACAATGTACAAAGGTTTTATTGCTAACGGTAATACGAATGTTTTAGAATTGTACGAGGTGTAAACGTCTTACGATTGCGTACATACTAAAAATACCTTAAATATTAATATATCTATTAGTTTTATTTGGTCGTTTCAAGAATTGTTATTAATTTTGTGGTGTTAAAATTAATAACAACTAATAAATATAGGAGATACAACAATGAACACTATCAAAACTTTTATTCCTGCTGATAATGTGGAAAGCTTTAAAAAGTTTGCCAACAAGACAAAGAAGAATGTTGAGGGTTTTTCTTTTGTAATTGGTAAACCATATATGAAGGTATTTTATCATCCTGTAATTAACGAAAACGGAATGAGAGGCAAATGCATAAAAGCCTTCCATGAAATATGCGACCTTACAGTTAATATGCCTGAAGAAAATGGATGGAAGCTTGTATGCACATTTAAAGACGGAGCATTCACACCAGTTGACACTTCAAAAGAACTTATCTTTAAAAATCCTGCTCACGGACAAGATTACAACAAATGTGATGTATGCGGACATTGGTGCAAAAACTCGTATGTAATAGAGAATGTAACAACAGGCGAGGAATTGCAAGTTGGCTGCGAATGCGTAAAGAAGTTTGGTATCAAGAGTTTTGATTACCTCTCAAAGTTTACGGACGAGTTGTACAAACTCTACGACTACAGCCTGTCTTGCTCAACAGAGGATGATGAGTTAAAAATGTGGGGCGGCAACCCGAATGCTATTTATAAAAACGCTTTTAAGAAGGCTGATTTGATAATGTCGGCAAAAGCGACATATGACAAGTGCCCGATTTACAAAAAGGCTTACCGACAGGGCAACACACACTATCCTTCACCAACGCTGGTTGACATCGAAGCAACACTCTGCGGAGAAAATTTCGACATCAATAACGAATATGTTGAAAAGGTGTGTGCATACGCTTTAAGTAAGCCTATCGACGGAGAATTTGCCAAGAAAACACACAGATTGGCAAACGATTTTTATGCCTATATAGATGAAGCGGTATATGCTTTCTTTATGGTAAAGAACTACGAGGACAGTTTGAAAACAGAAACAAAACTTGAAACCGGCACACACGTAAAGGTTGAGGGTAAGGTTATTCAGACACGCACTGAGGAGTCGTATTATGGTCCTATGATGATTAACATCATACTTACCGACAATGGCATAGAATGTGAACGCATCGGCAAAATACCAATGACCGAAACCGATAACATTAAGCGCACATCTTTTTATTCTACTGTCAAAGGCATTTATCACGGTAAGGTTAGCCTTGATAGAACTACAAAGAACCCCAAGAAGGGTGTACAGTATATCAATATCTAAACCTGATAAAAAAGTTTGCAAGATTAATAATTTCTTTAGTCTTGCAAAACTTAAACTAATAATACGCTAATAATCAACTAAATAACAAAAAATAAACGTAAAAAAGTTTGGCACATTACAGAAAAATCTATAATTTTGTGGTGTTCAAAATTTTGTTGGCTGGTTGAGATTAGCGGCTCTTCCGGTATTGGGAGGGCATTTTTTATGCTCGACTTTCTTGGAAATACGACATAGGCGTATTGCCCCTCGCATATATTGTAATGGTGTATGCGTCCCATTCAGCTAACAGGGATTGAACAGAGGGTAGCAGTACGCCCTTTATGTGTCTGCTTAGTTTTACGTTCAAAAATGTTAGCAAAATGAACGAAGTAAAAATTATTAACAAATCAACTTTCCTTGATAAGGAAATTGATGTATGGGGTTCGGCTGAACGTCCTTTGTTTCGGGCAAATGATTTAATGAATTGGCTCGGTATTAAAAATGTTACAACTCTTATAGAGAGAGTAGACAAAGAAGAAGTGCTTAAGTTAAACCTAAGCAGTCGTAGTGGTGAAACATGGTTTTTAACCGAAGATGGGTTGTATGAAGTACTTATGTCTTCTCGCAAGCCTATCGCCAAGCAGTTCAAGAAAGGTGTGAAGAAAATCCTTCACGAAATCCGCACCAAAGGAGGTTACCTTGCAACAAACGAAAATGACAGCGACGAGGATATTATGGCTCGTGCCTACGTTATCGCCCAGAGAACACTTGCACGACGTGAGGAACGTATCAGACAGCTTGAGACACAAACCGAACAGCAAGCAGAAACAATCAACTTGCAAAAGAAGGAACTAACAGTAGCCGCACCTAAAGCAGAATACTACGACAACACACTTGCTTCAACAACTTGCATTACAACAACGCAAGTTGCCGACGACTTGCACATCACGGCACGCACACTCAACGCAAAGCTAAAAGAATTAGGTATAATTTACTCACAATCGGGACAATGGCACTTAAAGATGCCTTATAAGGGTTGGAACTTGGCAGGTACACGCACCTACAACTATCAGTCAAGCAATGGTGAAATATCAACCAATACAACCCTTGTATGGAATCAGCGTGGCAAACGCTTTATTATTGCGCTTTACGGCAACGATTTTAATGTAAAGCAAGCCATTGCCGAAATTAACGGAGAAAACAAAAACAAGTAACACGAACTATTAAAATCAGAGTAAATTATGAACGACAATAAATCAACAAACAACAGCGAGGTTGTATTCACCGTAAGCAACACCACATCAGAAATGTTAAACCTACTTCGGGATTTTTTAAAATTGCAAGAGCGGGCTATACGCCTGTTTGGAGATAAAGAAGGAGGAGAAAACGTGATTGATGCGACAGTCGATACAGTTCGCGCAATACGTGACGCTGTTGCTGTTAACATAGAACAGAATATTGAGAATTTAGACAACACTACGATATAAACAAGTTTATAGAAGCTTGTATATAACACATTATTACGGGGTATAACGCTAACAAATGCGTTGTGCCCTGTTTTATTTTGTATCTAATGCAATATCTTTTCATTTATGTAAACTTATACACAGACACATAAAACATCATTCAAAACCAAAGAAAAACACGCTAAAACAAAATTGTTTACACAGCCTTTTTAAATTTCTTTATACGCATTCATTTATGATGTAATTTTGTTGTTAGATAAAATTTTCATTAACGTTTAAACAGAATTACACTATGGCAATAAAAGAAAAAGTGCTTGCTTCTTGCAAAACGTCATTCGCGAAGTACGGTTTGAAGAAGGATGAACTTTCAAAGCTGGTAGACCAAATTATCGCAAGTCGTGGCCTAACAGATGAGTCAACAGACGAGGACGTTACCAAAGCTATCACAGCGGTCGAGCCTTATGTAGGCATGATGCAATCGTCATTCAATCGTGCGGTCAGTGAGACAGAGTCGAAGTACAAGGGTTGGGTTAAACCGACAGACCCTCCAGTGCCTCCTACACCACCAACTCCACCAACGACTCCGACAAACGCTCCACTAACAGCCGATGATGTGGCAAGAATGATTGCCGACGCAAAGAACGACCAACAGAAAGCTATTACAGATGCTGTTACTGCTGCTCTCGCTCCATATAAGGAGCGTGAAGAAAAAGCAAGATTGTCAGCATTGCTGCAAAGCAATGAGAAGCTAAAGGATGTCCCCGAAGTATTCCGTACACGTTACACGCTCGACAATGAGGAGAACCTTGACAAGGTCGTTGAGCAGATAACAAGCGATTATACCGCACTGAAGCAGTCGCTTGTCGCAAACGGCACATTTGTCACAGCCCCGACAACAAGTACTCCACAGACCGAGCAGCAGGATTTTATCAAGCGCATGGAGGGTTTTGCCGAGCGTAACACTCCGAAGCCCGAGGGTGCTGCAAAGTAAATCAAATGTAAAATTAAAAAAATAGTAAAGTATGGCTTATAAAGGAATGTACCTCAAAAAGATTGTACCTACCGACATCAAGGAAGGTTCTTGGTGGGAAGAGCAGTGCGTCGTAAGACAAGGCGGCTACGACCTTGACCAGAGTAATCTGCCAGCCGAACTAAAGTGGTTGCCTAAGGGTACTGTTGTCAAGCTTGGTACAGGTGGCAAGGCTGTCGCTGTAAAGACTGCAAAGGTTACGGAAAAGGCTGAAGCTGCTGCCAAAACAGTGAAACTCGCTCCTGGTTCTCTCTTTAAGGAGGGTGACACCATTGGCGGCAAGAAAATCTCATCTATCGCAAGAAGCACAACACTTGACACTGTGACGCTTTCGGCAGGACTCGACGCTGCCATCAACGCAAACGACATCGTTACTGACTATGACAAGGATTCTGACGTAATCCTTGGCTTTACTTACGCAACTAAGGAACTTGACAAGGACGCTTCGCAGCAGGTTGAGCCTACACTCCGTGTTATGGAGGTTGAGGAGGCATCGCTTCCCTACCCTATCAATGAGGACATCAAGCTTGGCTTGAACGCCACTGGTATTGCGTTGTTCAAGATTCAGTAACAGCAAGTAATATTTATTAACAGGATAACAATAACACAAAATATAGAAAGGTATGAATAGTATTCTTAAACAGCTATTAGACCCGAAGTCTTTTCAGTCCTATATTGACAAGGCTATGAAGACTTCTACCTATAAGGCTTTGTGGAAGAACGAAATTAAGCAGGTAGACTATTGTGCTGCAAAAGTTTATCAGACTAATCTCGCAGAATACACTGCTGCTATGGTAGGTTCTGTTATCGCCAAGAACGCTGAGAAGCCTGTACATCATATGCCCGATTTCGGTCAGTTGACTGGTTCTATCGGCCGCTACGGTGACGAGTGGGAGCTTGACAATGAATATCTCGACCAGCTGCATCAGCTCGAAGGTCGCTATCGTGACGTTGAAGGTCGTAATTATACACAGGAACAGCTCAACGCACAGTATGACAAGCTTATTGAGTATTCTTTCCGTCCGTTCGAGCGTGCTGTCATTGCACCACACAAACGTCTTGATATGCTTTATTATGAAGGACTCTACACGGGCAAACAAACTGTTTCTCGCGCCAACAACGCAAAGGCAAACGTGTCTTACACCTTCGACCTCGGCATCAAGGAGCTTTCCGTTACCAACAACTGGGGTACAGAGACTGCAACGCCAATTGCCGACATCATGATGCTTAAGGACGAGGCAACGAAGAAGGGTCGCAATATTCAGAAGCTCCGTATGTCCGAAAACACATTTTACAAGATGTGCAAGGCAAAGGAAATCAAGGACACGTTCAAGCTTAACCTTGGCACTGTACAGATTAACCCTGCTGTGCCGATGCTTACAGTAGACCAGATAAACACATATCTGCAGTCTGTTCTTCTGCCTGTGATACAGATTGACAAAAACCAGTTTGTAACACTTGCAGACGGCTCGACAGTCAATCTAATCGTTGACGACCGTGTCGTTGCTCAGTGTGCCGACACCGTAGCCATAATGAAGATTTCCGACCCGTTGGAGTTGGTAGACCCAATTCCTGGTGTCTCTTATTCTTCTCATGACGACAACTACGTAGGCTATTGGCGTGACAATACAGGCTATCATGTAAACTACGATATGTGGGCGCAGCCTGTGTTCAACGGCTTGAACGACCTCTTTATTCTCAAGACAACCAAGTAAAAGGTTGTCTTAAGAACTCTAAATGTAGTAAGTTGTAACATTAAGACAAGGACAGCATGACAATCTCGGAAGCTATTGCAAGTGAAATACAGCCATTCTCTACTTCTGACGAAGCAATAGAGAAAATGTTTATCGACGCTGCCGATAAATTCGGTGCCTCGGAAAGCGTCGATGACGCATACAGTGTGGCTGTAAAGAAGCCTGTAGCCTATGCTGCAATGCGTATCTTGTATAAGATGCGTGTGCTTTCAAGCGAGAATGTAGGCGGTATGTCCCAAGGCTACAAGAACCAGAATAGCTTGATTGACGATATGATTAAATCTATCGCCAAAGACGCCGGATTGGATGCTGACCTTGTTCTTAATGAAGATTCGGACGGCTATTGGTTGCGAAGTGTAAGCGTTTGGTGAAGGAGGGTGAGACATGAACTTTGAAGACAAGCTACAGGTACAGATTAAGGTTTACGATGTTGGCTATGTTCAGGTAGGAGACAGATTCTTTGACATGAACGACAATGGAGAACCTAATTTTGAAGTGGAGCACGAAAATGCTGGAGGCGGTTATGACGAGGATGGAAATCCTGTAGAAGCGACTGCAACAAGATTTTTAGAATTCGGCAAATGCCTTATTTATCCTAACACCAGTGCAAAGCTTGTAAGTTTGAATGACGGGCAACGGTATGCTTACTCGTATGAAGTAATTGCTCCTCTTTCCAAACACAAGTATAAAATACTGCCTCGTGAAGGTGACAAGGTAATGATAATAAAAAAGGACGGTACAATCAATAAAGCTATGGAGGTAAAAGGCTTTACAACATACAAAAGACGATACCTCAAATTGTGGCTCTAACAATAAAAAAACGTAAGGTATGACATTAGGGGATGACGCTGTAAGTGCAATGTATAAGCTTTTAAAAAAGGAATGTAAAAAAATCGGCATAAATGAGCAAGGGGTCTTCAAGTACGAAATCCCCAAGAAATCAAGCTTGAATGAATATGTCGTCATAAACCATCTGCCTTTTGTACAGCAAGATACAATAAACGAAGGCGTTGTAAATGTTAACATACATGTTAAACGTACCGCCAATGACGAACCCAACACACGAAGGCTAATTACAATAGCAAAGAATCTGCTCGCTTTTTTCGAAGATAACACATATCTCGAAGAGGCGTATTTCGAATTCTATTCCGATTCACGACCGACACCCGACAACGACAATACTTACTACATTAATTTGAAATTCCACGTAATATTTAACAATTTAAAGAATTAACGATATGGCAAAAACAGGAAAAAATGGTGTTTACGGTATTGAGGAATTTGCCATTGCCGACCCTGTAGCGAATGGTGGCTATCCGACTAACTTTCCGTTCAAGTTCAAGGCTATCGTGTCTGGCTCTTTGACATTCAATGATAGCGCAGCGTCAACGAGCGACGTAGAAATAGAAGACTCAGAAGACCCGTATGCAGTGCTTCCATCATCGGCAGCAACCAAAGGCTTCACGGTACAGACCTACGACTTGTCCGCTGAAACTTTCAAGGCTATCCTCGGCTATACGTCGTCCACTGACAGCAAGTGGAATGAAGAACTCCCGACTGATAACCAAATCTACAAGGCAGTACAGATTAAGACCAAGGTTCTTGACGACATACCAGCTAAGGTATTCCAGTTCTCAAAAATGAAACTGACTGTTACTCGCAGCGGTTCTATCGGTAAGACAGGTCTTCCAAACCTAAATATTGAGTTCCGTCAGATGGCTGTGTTCAATGCAAGTGGTGAAAAAGTAAGCGGACATCGCTGGGCTTTGCTCGAAGATGTAAAAGCAGACATCGATAAGGAAATTTAATCAGCACAAATCTTCGATATGCGGTGAGGTAAGGGCACAACCCAAACCGCACCGCTTTTTATGTTATAGGTATGAAAACAAAAGACAAGAAAATAACGGCAGACACAATCTTGGAAGAAAGTGTCAAGATTAAAGTTGGGTGGTTTAGATTTAAAGTTAAGCCCTTGACGTTCGGCCAGATATGGGAAATGTCCGTGTACGCAAATGATATAAAAAAACCATCATGGGGCGATGGAGACAAAATCAACATATTCAAAGCTCTTGCAGAACACGGCAACGATGCACGTCTCATGAATGAAATATTTATAAAATGCGCATTCAGAAAGACATGGAAACGTTGGCTATGGGGACGTTATATCCGAAAGAACTTGGATATTATCGCCTTCAACGAACTTGTAAAATTCGTAAGTCGTTCGTTTAATGCAAATTTTTTCTTAACCTCTATAACTTTCCTCACCCAAGTGTTGACGATAACGGAGCCGTTAACGACTCCCCCTGGGCAACAATCGGAGGAGTAATGAAGTATTTTCGTATGAGTTACGAGGAGGTCGTATTTAAGCGCTCATACTTAAACATTATGCTTCTTAATCGTTCTATCCCGACATTCGGTTCTAATGAGAATATTGATATGGGGCATGATGGCATGAAACAAAATGAAAACAAACCTCAATCTATAAAAAAGTCAATACACGCATCCGATTTCTTTATGGATATGATGGGCTAAAACAATATGCAATATGGCAGTAGACGAGATACTTGGAATAAGCGGACAAATGGATATTTCCGACATACAGCAGTCATTAGATAAACTGATAAATGACCTTAATTTACTCGGGGTAAAGACGGATGAAGTCAGCTCTAAGATGACTAAAGCATTGAATGATATAGCACAAAGTTCTGCTTCTGATAGCGAAAAGACAAAGCAATCCGTGCAGACCTTGAAGCAAGGTATCGAAGAAATCAACAAATCACTTGTCGATACGCCCGAAGCATTAAAGAAACTTGCATCGGAAGCTCAGACTGCGGAGGCAACCATTGATAAGCTCCAAAAAAGACTATCGGAAACAACCGAAGGTTCTCAGAAATGGAATGAGATTAATGTACAATTGAAGTCTCAACAGAGTTTAGTAGAGAAACTTAACAACGAATATTTATCAATGTTGGGTACATTTGGCAGTACTCAGCAGTATGTTGGTACTCTCAATGCTGCTATTGATACCTTGAATGCAGGTCGTTCTATATCAACGGCAGCAACTGGCGCAAATGCGACTGTTCACGCTGGGGCGGCAGCAGCCGTAGGCACAGAAAGTGTGGCGCACGGTGTTAATGCCGAGAAAATAGGCACAGAAACACAGGCGGTAAAAGATAATACACAAGCATACCAGAAAGCGGTAGAAGCAAACCAACAACGAACTGAAACGGCAAACGCAGAAGCGGCAGCACTTGACAAACTTACGGAACGGATATTGCAAGGCAAGACAAGTGAAGAGGAATACATTAAAGCCAAAGAAAGCGCAGAAGCACGTTATCGCCAATTAATGTCCGAGCAAACGGATTTGTTAGAAAAAGAGAAGAAGGCAAGAGAAGCGGCAACTACATTTAAAATTGTTGATGGCAACATCGTGGATAACAACAACGAAATGAACGCACGTGCTGCCGATGCCCTTCTGGAACGTGCCAACAAACTTAAAACTGAAGCAAACGAAATTGCAAGTAGCTTACAGCGACTTTCTGACGCATATACTTCAACAGCGCAAAAAGCAGAAACCGAGCAAAAGCGAGAAACCGAAAGCACAAACAAAACACTTGATGCAATACGAGCTAAAGAAGACGAATTAAAAAAGCTAAACGAGCAACTGGAGCAGATGCAAGCCCACCACGTCAACGGATGGGGCGGTGACTTCATTTCTACTATGCGCAAAGGGGACAACCCATTTACAACAATCAAAGACTATTTTGCCGAAGGTGACGCAATCAAGGAAAAGCAACAGCAAATTGCCGAAGTTACGGCACAGTTAGAAAAGTTGCGCACTGCTACAGAAGAAACAAAAACAGCATCCACCGATATGTGGAGCGGAATGTCAAAGAACGACATTGCAACCGTAATACAAGAAGATATAAACCAATTGAAGATACTTAAAAACGAGTATTCGGAAATTGCGCAGGTTTATGGAAAGAATAGTGACAAGGCAAATGAAAACAAACAGAAACAAGATGAAATAACCCGTGAAATAATCCAAGGTAAAGAAAAATTGCGCGAAATGGGTGCATCTTACAAAGATGTTACCGAAGAAGCAAAAAAGAGTGCGAAAGAGACGCAAAACATAGGAAAGGAAGCCGAAAAAGCAGAAAAGAAGGTAAAAGGAATTTTTGGCGGATTAAAGAGTTCTTTTGCCGGATTAATGAAAGGTGATTTTTCTGCGTTGTTTGGGTTTGTTGGAAAAATCGGAGCTTGGGGAGCAGCAATAGCTGCTGTAGGCAAAGGATTGTATGATATGTCTAAGGCTTCAGAAGCTTTCCGTGTGTCATTACAACCGCTTGACCACTATATGGATTCCGACAAGATAAAAGACCTCCGACAGAATATTCTCGCATTATCCGCAACGACTTCAAAAAGCTGTGTGGATATGGCGCAATCAGCTACTCAGTTTGTAAAGGTGTGGGATGGTCTGAATGATTCTCCCGAAGCCTTGACGCGAATGATTAAAGCAGCTAATGAATTTGGAGCTTTGACAGGCAAGACATCTGCGGAGTCGGCAAAAAGCATTGCTGAAATATCTGGCGAATACCATTTAACGGCAGATGAAGCTACGAAAATGTCTAACGTTATTGCTACGGCTTCTCGCAATACAACATCGTCATTCGGAGAAATGGCGGAAGCAATAAAATCCGCAGGTTCTACAGCTTCTCTTTATGGAATAAGTTTCAAGGAAATGTCGTCACTGATAGGATTCTCAAGTAATCAGTTCGGTGGTGCTTCTAAGGCTGCGTCAAAGTTTTCGATGCTCTTGATGAGCATGTCAAAATTGCAGAAAGAATACAACCCTTCGATGGTTGGCATGGTTACGGCACTTAAAAACCTTAAAGAAGCATATGATAGAGGTGAAAATGTCGGAGAAAAGTTCATGGCTCGTAATAGAGCTACGGCTATGTATTTTATCAAAAATGCCGAAGCAATAGAAAAATACACCAAGACAATTGGTAACGCAGCAACCAAAGAAGAACTGTTAGCTGACATAAACACACGTGCAGACGTAAACCTTAAGAAGTTAAACAACGCATGGAACGGTTTTCTGACATCATTAAATGCCAACTTAACGCCTGTATTGACAAACATCTTGCGTTTCTTTAATAGGATAATTGGAGGAGCTTCACGAACTGCGGACGAACTCAATTATCTTAAAAATTACGACAAGAATCATAAAGGCTCAAGAAAAAGTGCGAAATATGTCGATTCGGCAACATCTGGAATGGGAGCTTTCCCTGAAAGTGCAGTCGTAGCCATGGGCGCAAACGAATCTTATCAAAGTAATAAAAAAGAAAACCTCGAGCTATACAGGAAGCAAAGAGACAGACTACAGAAATGGTACGAAGCAGGTGTAAATGCAGCCAAACGTCGTTATAAAAATGCAAGTTCTGTAGCACTCGCCAATGCTGGCGAAAATGTTGTCAGAAATGTACTGAAAAAGTCTGGTAATAAATATTCAGAATTCAATACTGATATTTTGGATGATTTCTTGTCAAGACAGCGAAGAAGTACTTATGCGATGCAACAGAAAACTATCAATACTGATGTTAAGCTCGGAGGTATAGGAGGGAAAGAAGGAACGCAAGAAAAAAACGAGACAGTAGAAAAGCAAAAGAAGGCGCAAGAAGAATTAAATAAGATGTTACTGGAACTTGAACAGAAAAACATCGATGCGACCATTGCACTTATGCAAGAAGGAACAGAAAAGAAGTTAAAAGAAATAGACAATGACTATAAGAAGCGTCTTGCTGAAATTGAAAAACAAGAAGACGAGTTCCGTAAAAAGAACAAAGAAGCAGGAAAAGGAGCAACGTTAACGGATGCGCAATCAAAAGCTATTGAAGAGTCGAAAGCACTTGCAAGTCAAGACAGAAGTAAAAAGATAGAAAAGCTGAACAACGATTTAATAGAAAGCGAGAAGTCGGGATTGTATGCCTTCTTGAAAGAATATGGCGACATACAAGATAAGAAACTTGCTATAACAGAAGAATATGCAGACAAGATAGCCAAGGCAGAGAACGCCTACCAAAAGGCTTCTCTTGAACAACAAAGAGACAACGAACTGCGTAGTATTAACAAAGAAAACATCTTCGAACAGATAGATTGGGAGAATGTTTTTTCCGACCTGTCTTCACATACTAAAGAATATCTTGAATCATTGCGCAATCAGCTTCAAACGTTGCTAAAAAGTGGCAAACTGACAGACATTGAGGATATAGCAAAAGTACAGGAAAAGATAAATGACATCAACTCTGAGATAAGCAAACAAGGAGGTCTTTTTGATTTTGTTGGTGAGAAGCAACAAGAACATATACGTCGCATCAATGAAGCTAAGGAAGCGCAGGAAGCTCTCAATTCAGCGAAATCGAAAGAGGTTGATATTGAAAAGCAGTATGAAGAGGCATTGAAAGCAGCTAACTACAAAGTTACAGACCTTGGAGTACGTGCTATCGGTGACGATACGGCAGGAATACAATCTAACCTTGACAAGTTCGGTATAGACAAGTCAACAAAGGAGTACAAGGAAATGTCTACACTTCTTTCCCATCTTGCCGTACTTGAAGGAAAGCTTGCAGATGCGAGAAAAAAGACAGCAAAAGCTACGGCAGAAGCTAAGAGCAAAGAGGACGGTGCAAAACGTTCTTCAGCACAGAGTGTAGCTGACTGGTTCGCTGATGCACAAGAATTTATAACAAAGAAAGGAATTGACGAGTTACCTGGACTGTTTGAAAATCTTGGAATGGGCGGTGTTGCAAAAAAAGCTTCTGAGGGTCTATCGGCATTCAACGATGCTTCGGGAGCAGCAGCTGATTTTGCAACAGGGAATTATGTCGGTGCTCTTACAAAGGGAGTATCGGCAATACAAGGATTTACCTCTGTTCTCGGCATAGGCGGTGACAACACAGCGAAAATGCAAAATAGCATTGATGCATTGACGCAGAAGAACAACGTCCTTGCCCAATGCTTGGATAATCTTAACGATACGATACAGAATAGTTCTCTATACAAGGCACAGGCTGCATACGAAGATGCTAAAAAGCTAACAGCACAGAGCGAAGCTAACGAGCAGAACAAGATGTACTATGAAGCAGAGAAACATGGAAGATGGAGAGTTTCGTTAAACAAGTCAGTTGAGGACAACAAAGGATGGAAGACAGCGATGTCGACAGTTTCATCACTACTTGGTAGAACAGTAAAGTCAAGTTGGGACTTCCTACACCTTTCCGCTGAAGAAATGGCAAAAATCCGAGATTATGACCAAGGCGAGACCTTGAATAAAATATTGAACGAATATCGTAAGGAAGGAGGTAAAAACGGAAAATCTGGCGAGATACCAGACATGGTATTGAGTTACATAAAAAACTATGAAAATGCTCAAAAGAAACTTGATGAACAAATGACAGGACGACTTACAAACATGTCATTCGATGATTTGAAAAGTAACTTCAAAGACACGTTGAAAGATATGAGCAAGAGTGCCAAGGATTTCGCTGATGATTTTAGTGGTGACCTTTTTGATGCCGTCATGGATGCTAAAATCGGAGATTTGCTTGACAATGAATTGCAAAGTTTCTATGATGAATGGGCAAAAATGGCAGAAAACGGGCTTACTTCTGACGAAATATCTCAACTTAACAAGAAGTATAACGACATTGTTCAGAAAGGAATGCAATATCGTGACGAAGCAGCTAAGATAACTGGGTACGCAGAAGTGTCTTCCCAGTCAGCTACAAACAAAGCCATCGAAGCAATAACAGCTGACCAAGCAAGCACGTTGATTGGAATTGGCTATGCTATGCAAATAGCAGTTGAACAAGGAAATGAGACAAGAGCGCAGATATGTGCAGATATAAGTGTAATGCGCAGCTTTGCTGAAAATATGGCTGCAAATATGACCGAAATGCGTGACATTCAATATGAAGGTCTTGGGCAGTTACAACAAATAGTAAAAAATACAGCTCCTATCATACTGATACGTGAGGATATTGCGAACATGTATAAGTTAATGAAGAAAAATTATTAAAATGAAAAATCAAGCATTTATAAAATTGGTAAGCGAAAATAATGATGCTTATATCGACATATCTACCTACGGTGTAACATTAACAAGAGGATGGAGGGAAGCTCTGCTTACTCCTCCTCCTGTAAAATCATTCGTCTCGAACGATAGTCGTTTAGAAAATGGAGTGTCAGTGTTGGCAGCTGCAAAATATGCAAAGAAAGACAAACGGGAGGTTAGTCTATCTTTCTTTTTAGAAGGTTCGACACAAGAAGATTATCTCGACAAATACGAAGCTTTTCTTGACAAAATAGCTTACAGTGGAGAATTTTGTCTAAAAGTACCTTGTCTGAAACGTGTCTTTAAGTTTGTTTATTCGCAATGCTCAAAATATGGGGATTACGGCTTGAAAAAAAGTAACTTTACATTGCGATTAACGGAAAACAACCCTAACGACAGAGAAAAAATATGATAAACATATACAATCTTGACGGCGAGATAATAATGCAAGCGCCTATCACAAAAGAAGCACAACGAGAAGAAGAGCTTTCAAAGTCCGACTTTATCTCGTTGTCTTTTAGTGCTGCTTGTAAAATCATTTTACCCGTCGGAGCTTACATTGTACACACGTATTATATAGACCAGACACGCAAGGTGACACAGCGTTTTTCTCTGCTTGAACCTTACGAGCCAGTGCAAACTGACGAAATGTCGTGGAAGTATATGCCGGAGTTTCAGCATCCGAAAATGTTGTTAGGTAAAATACCTTTCTATATAAAAACAAAAAACTCGCAAAACGAGACCATAAAACAGACTAACTGGACTTTTGTTGGTACGCCTGATGTTATAATGGGTAAGATATGCGATTTTTTAAACAAAGATATTCAGTTCGGGAAATGTGGTTGGAAGTCAGTCTTGTCTGGTGAATTGAAAAATTCTTTATCCGTGTCGTTTTCTGATAATGACGTGTTGTCTGCTTTGTCTTCTATCGCAAATGCGGAAGGAGATACGTGTGAATGGCATATAGATTACGACAACGAAGATATATATCTTGGAAAAGTAATCTTGGACAATACGTCTATATCATTAGAAGTAGGTAAAAATATAGGAACCCCATCCGTAACCGAAAGCAAGGAAAATTACTACAACTCATATACTGTGTTCGGCGGTACACGTAATATTACACAGACAAACAGTTTAGGGGAGAACGTTTCGTCAAGCGATATACGATTGCAATTAGCAAGCGGAAAAGGCATTGTTAATATTAACGGTAAAGAAATTGAATACACTGTAGACGATTTCTCTACGATAGACTTGCGTAAAGACAAGACCAAAGAGCCATTGCTGACAAAAGTATTGAATTTCTCTGACGTTTTTCCATCGCTGAATACATACGTGTACAAGGTGAGAGGAAGAAAGAAATACGTACTGGATGATACTACGAAAAAGAAAATACCACTTACATATAATGCTGATGGAAGTGTCGCAGCGTATAAAATATTCACAGTGTGGTATATGCGCCTTGCGTACTGCACGACTACAGAAGACAAGACTAAAAAACTTGTGAATAAAACTGTAGATAATGGGGTCACTCATTATTGGTATGACTTTGAATTAACCGACAATTTAATTGTTAACGGCAAAACTTTGTCGTGCTCTTTCGAGGCTAATACGAACATTAATGCTTTGTCTACCCCGTTGGCAGGTCGTGGAACAAATGGAGAACATGTTGGCTTTGAGCTGAAATATCACAAGGATAATTATTCAGCGCATGATTCTGATGATGTAGATTCAGCCAATTTTAACATTTTAAGCGGTGACTATGAGATAATTTATCAAGAAGATAATAATCTTATAATACCGACAAATGAAGATGAAAGGTTGATACCTCGTGGTGAATCTTTGCCAAGTCTGAGCTGTAATATAACAGTCCTGTACAATATTGCGATGTCAGAACAATATCAGAAAGACGCACAAGAAAAATTGTTAGACAAAGCGATAAAAGAGATTGAACGCTTAAATTCAGATTTGAACAACTACGAATTTTCGGTATATCCGCAGGTGTTTGAAGCAAATAATCCGAGATTACAAATTGGACAAAAGGTAAAATATAGCGATGGTCAAGGTTATACACTTGACACTCGAATTTTAAAGCTAACGACCAATCTGGATTATGATTTTATTCAAGAAATCACAGTCGGCAATCAGGCGAACAAGGGAACTGTCACACAATTAAAAGATGATGTGCAGACAATCATTGCTAATAGTTCAAATGGTAACAGCAGTAGCTATTCTGGTTCACAATTTAATAGTATCGTCTCTAAATATGGCAGCAAGTACTTTCTGTCGAAGCAATATGACGATATTGCTCAGGGACAGATACGCTTTATGAAGGGTCTTAAGATAGGTGACGGTGAAAAGGGTGTCGATGCGAAGGGAAATGCGAAGCTGGCTGACGCTGTGTTGGGCGACGTGGTTGTTGACCGTGTGCATGACGTGGACTCTACTCCTGCCGACCGTGTAGTTGTGGGTGCTAAGGGCTTTGACCTGTACTTGGGCGAAGACGGCAAGAGTCACCTGTATATTGACTTCCTTGTGGCGAGGGTGAAGGCTTTCTTCGCTCAGTTGGAGATTCGCAGGGTGTCGTACTCGGGCGGCACGACTATCTTCTCGAATGCGGGCTCTACTATAGCAAAGGTAATGGAGCTGAAAAACGGCAATGAGACAGTGGCGTACAAGTGCTATGCCGTTGCCGACGACGGCACTACGAAGACGATGAACTGGTGGCATGTGGGCATGATGGCGCTGTGTCAGACGTTTAATGTGAAGTCGGGCACGAGCTACAATGTGTCTAACAGGTACTATTGGCGTCTTGTGGTTGACACCGGGCAGGAGGTGCTGGAGGATGGGAAGCTGTATGACTATGTGATTCTGTCGAACTTGCGGGAGTTTGATGGCGGCGATGCTATGCTGCCGAGCCGTGGCGTGCGTGTGTTGGCTGACGAGAGGGGCAGGGTGCTGCGCTGGGGCGGTGTGGCTGTGGCTGCGGCGTATGACGGCGAGCTGGTGTCGATGGCTGAGCTGTTTGCAAAGCAGGAGAAGGGCAGGACTACTGACGAAGGGGGCAACGTGATTGCCCAGAGGAGGTTCTACGGCTATGAGGCGGTGAACGGCGGCGAGCCGGATGCTCCTGCTGCGGGCGATGTGATTGTGCAGGTGGGCGACCAGATTAGGTGGAAGTCGTATGGCAATGTGATAAAGCTCGCTACTTCGACTGAGGACAAAGCTACGGACAAGACTACGGCCAATGCTCCTTCTATTACGATGTATCACGGCGTAGGTGCGCCTCGCAAGGTGGGTACTACGGTCACGCCTTACGTATGGCAGGAGGAGACGTGTATTCTGTCGCCGGGGAAGGTGAGAATAAATGCTGACATGTTCGAGTTGTTTTCGGGCAGTACGGGCAATGTGATTGAGCCTTACGTGGTGACTTACGAGCTTGTGCCTACGAGCAGGACGCTTGTAAAGCACGACGACGGCACGACGACACCGAATTACTTCGGCGGTGAACTGTATAAGCACGTGGGCAGCAGCAAGACGGCTGTAGGGCTGACGGAGTATGACGTGAAGGCTGAGGTGACTTATATGGACGGCAATGAGGAGACGTTGAACGGATTTGCCAATCTGTATGGGTCGGTGCTTGGAAACTTGAAATCGCTGAGGTTTGTGGCTTATGCAGCTGGCTCGACTGACGTGCTTGCTTCTTGCGATATTGCTGTGATGAAAGACGGTGCAGACGGCAGTTCTGGTGCTGACGGAGCAAATGGTACGGATGGTGAGAGTGCGATTGATGTGACGTGGAATCCTAATCCTCTTGTCCTCACTACACAACGAGACAGTAACGGCAATGTTTCTGTTGTGTTAGGTTCGGATAGAGTTTCAAGGGTGACATTTAGTCGTGACGGACAGGATTGGGGCAAGAATCACATTATCGACTTCTCAATATTGGAAATGAATGGTTGTTACGCCGTGGTAGGAAGCGGCGATGGTTTTCTTATTGTTATCGAGCGTGTAAACCAACAATCTATTACCACGTCGGACGGTAAGACTATCACGGTGCCTGTGACGACTGCGAGTGTTTCTGTGGCTGCGAAGTATCAAGCAGCAGATGGTTCGTACAGTTATATATACTCTACGCTGACGGTGAACGTTGACGTGTCGGCCGTTTGGGGCGGACTGAAGATGGATATGCGCGGACTTACTACGCAGTATAATGAGATTAGCGGCAAATATAATGAATTGCCGCTGAAGACTCCGGGCCAACTGACGGAATATACTTCGACTATCAAGCAGACAGCAAGGGAAATCTCTCTGAAGGTGAGTGAAACGGCTGTGGGCAGGAAGAATATGCTTGTGGGCTGTGCGCTGAGACGGCAGGGTGAAGGAGTGTTTCTCGTTGGTGATTCCTTTATTTCTATACTTGAACAATATAACGGAGTTAATTCGTGTTGTTGTTCAAAAAAAGGTTTCACCGGCCTAAAATGGTGTTATAATACGTATGTAGGCGGTCGTAATATCAAAGTCGAAAAGGGTAAGAAATACCATTTTTCCGTGATGGCAAAAGCGACGACACCCATTACTGTGGCATTAGAGGCGGTTTGGACAAAGAATGCTACAAGTGTCGATTTGGCAGAAGGATATAAAGGGCCTAATGGCAGTGGCTTTGTGGCGCAGAAAACGGTGGGAACACAATGGGAACGTATTGAAGGAGTTATAACAGTGCAACCTGATGCTCCTTATGAATACATACAGGTAGACATACTTACAAATCTTGATAAAGATGGCGCATTTTACCTGTGTCAACCTATGCTCGTTGAGGGCGACGAATACGTAGGCTGGTCGCTGTCGGAGGATGATGCTGAGTATATCGGTGGCAATCTGCTGGATAATACTGATACGCTAAAAGTGGGTGGCAATCTGACCGTGCGTGCCGTTGACCGCACATCCCTACGTCCAGTAAATAACACCGCTGACGAAATAAATGGCAATACGTATAACGGTCAGCCTACGTTGTGGACAGACACCAGGGGTGTAAATACTACTGTTGATATGCTACAGTGGACATTAGACACCGATGTGGTAAGAAAGGGACAGGACTATGTATTCTCCTTTATGGCAAAGGGCAAACTGGGCGGCATGTTCACTGCGTATTTCTACAAGGACGGCAATCAGGAAATATATACTGAGGTACTGGATAGAGTTGGCGGTCCAAGTCCGGCTGACGGCAAAGCGCAGGTGGAGTTTAAGGAACATTATGTATGGAAACGATACTGGGTGCACTGGCGAGTGGTGGGTGACAATCTGCCTAAATATGTGCTGATACGCTGCAACGGGAAAACTGATATGTATGTCTCTCAGCCTAAGCTGGAGTATGGCGCTACTGTGACTGAGTATCGTGCGACTAAGACTGACTATGTTGAGGACAAGAGCGTGGCTGGCAAGCTGCTTGACACGGGTATTGACCTTGTGCATCGTAAAATCACCATGACGGCTGACACTGCTGAGTTTCGCGCGAATAACGGCAAGACGATGGCGGTGTTTACCGCTGACGGCCTAAATACATCGCTTGTCAAAGCCGAGCGGCTTGAGACAAAAGGCGAGGAGGCGGTAGTCAAGATTGCTGACGGTATGATAAGTGTATACGGCAGAGCTAACGCGCCGAATATCCGCTTCGGTGTCAATGCTGAGGGGTATGCCGTGATGGAGTATTACGACAATGCCGGCAACTTGCTTTATGACCTCGGTCCGGCTGGTATGAGCACGATAAAGACACAGGCAGCGGCGATAAGTGCACAGCAATTCTACCCGGTGACTAATACGGCGCTGACATCTCCTTATACCTACGAGCTACAATGCAAGAGCAGCATGGGCAGCTATGACCTCAAGTATTTGTGCGCTAAAGGCTCTAACAACGACCGCCTGCTGTTCGGGCGCGAAGGGTTCGGGCAGAGCGGTGTGCTGGTGAGCAGCAATCTCGGCGTGAGCAGTAATAAGGCTGTATTCTTGCACTTGTATTCAGCCCCACGTGTGAACGGGCAGGTGGTGGCCGATAAGAATGCCGACCGCGGTCTGACGACGCAGGCTCTTGCTAAAGCAGCAGACGGCTGCTACTTCACGTCGGATAAGAATCTTGCCGTTAACGGCCGACTAAATAATGTCGCTATAGGTGAGTTTATCCCCTTTGACGTAAAGACACAGAGCAATATGCAAGACCGTATTTTGATGCTTCACGAAAACGAGACTATAAGCCTGCCAAGGCTATATTTCGGCGGTTGGCTAAAGCAGTCGCTATCGTCAACCACTAAACTGGTCAAACCTGATACTGTCAGACTTCAGGTGTACGGTGGCGGTATGTTTACACAGCGCGGCACGTGGGACGGCACGATGGCGTTGGAGTTGTAAGACTATAAACAATAAAAGATCATATGATATGGCAGATTATGAAATTGTAGACGTTACGAAGCTTCAGAAGGCTGAGGGCGTAAAAGATGGTGACACGCTGCTGCTGATACGCCAGCAGGGCGACGGCACGAGTATATGTATGCGCACTGAAGGCGCACAGTTTAAAGGCACTGATGCCTATGACGTGGCGAAGGCTAACGGCTTCAGCGGCACGCGCGAGGAGTGGGCGCAGCAGGTGGCGAGGATTAATGAGGTGTCGGCGGCGATTGACAACGCCAATGACACCGCTAACCATCCGGTGAAAATCGGTGCTGATAACTATGTGTACGAGTGGAATAAGGCGACAAAGGCTTACCAGAAGACTGGCATCCTCGTGAAGGGCGACAAGGGCGAGAGAGGCGCTACGGGCGCGCAAGGGCCGCAAGGAGTGCAGGGTGTGAAGGGCGAGACCGGGGCTACGGGCGCAACCGGACCGCGGGGTGCTACGGGCGCACAAGGCCCTCAGGGCGAGAGGGGCGAGAAGGGCAAATCGCCGATTATCAAGAATGCATCGTGGTGGATATGGGATGAGCAGAGCGGTGACTACAAGGACAGCGGCATGTCGGTGTCGTCGCAGTATACGCTGACGAAGGAAGCCATAGAGGGTGTGCTGACGGGCGACGTGAGCTCGCACACTCACTCACAATATGCTCTGACATCTGCTATTCCCACAAAGGTAAGTGATTTGACGAATGATAGTGGATTCTTGACAAATACAGCACTGAATGGATATGTGAATGATGTCAAGCCAGATGTGACAAGTGGAAATGGTATTGCAAATATAACTAAAGAGGGTAAAATCCTTAAAGTAACAAAGGCAACTTTTCTAACTGGGCATCAGTCGTTGGATGGTTATGTGAATAATGTCAAGGTAACTGGGGTTGCAAATGGAAATGGAATTGCAAGTATAGCGAAGAATGGTAAGGACATTAATGTAACACAAGGAGCTTTCTTGACAGCAATAGACGGTATTATTGCGGAAACAGGTGAGGCTGTAGCTGGAAAGGGAGTTACAGATATATCTATACGAGGCAATAAACTTGTTAAAAAAACAGGTACATTTGTAACACCTGCAACTCTGGGCGATGCTATTGACAAATATGCGTCAGCTAAAGGTTATCTCACAGAGAATAATCTGAATGAAAAACTGAAGGAGACTGTCACCATCAAGCTGATGTCAGACAAATCAGCGTCTGATACAAACTTGAATGGGGCGACTGTAACTGTGAAGAGCGGTGACACAACAGTGAGCACACAGACTTGGCAGGGTACTCCTATAGAGGTTAAGGTGCCGTGTGATAAGGAAGTGACGATAGAAGCTGCTGCTGTAAAGATGTATGTAAAGCCAAAGATGTTGAAGTATGTGCCTTCACCGCTGTATAACAGAGAGGTGACATTTACGTATAAGGCGCAGGAGACTGGTGTGTTTATAATTGATAAAAATAACAAGACATACAAGACAACGGGAGAGTTTACACAATCTGGCTTACCTAAAACCGATATAGTAGGTGCACTGCTCGTTACAGATAAGGTGGCTATTGTAATATCGGCTCAATTATTCTATGAAACTAAATGGAGTAATAAAAATGGACTTATTGATGGATGTACAGTTAATAGTGATGCAATTACAGCTGTTCAGGACTTTGCTGGTGCAGCAAATACAGCAGCCATCATGAAGGCGAATGCAGGTCTCGATACTGCTGCAAGTAAATGTAATGATTACGTCTTTAAAAATGGAAAAAAAGGTCACCTCATGTCGGGAGGTGAAGCCATAGAAATACAGAAAAACTTCAACAGGATTAACTCAGTATTGGAATATATTAATAGTAGTAACACCTTAGATGAAAATAGGTCGTATTGGACTTCTACACAGAAAGGCTCTGATACTGCATGGGGCATCAGAATGGGCGATAGTACTCTTTTTGAATTCTATATAACACTACCTGGAACCAGTGTAATGGGAATCAATGCCACTTTCCCTATTTATTCACTATACGACTAAAAACAAGTAAATTATGGTAAAATCATTTGGAAAAACCGCTGATTTCAAGGTATTTGAAAAGAAAAGCGAAAACATGTATCACATTGCATGGGCAAAGAAGATACAGACAGAAAAGAATGAAGAGACAGGAAAGTCAAAGGAACTGCCTCTTTGTGACTACTGGGTTGAGATATTTTTCTACAAGCCAAGGATGAGCAGCGTGATAGAGAAGATTGTGGAGTGCGGAGAACCAGCAAGCATGGAGGAGATAAAGGAGATAGCCGAAGGGCTTGGTGAGGATGTGTTGAAGGCAATGAAAGAGACGCTGCTGGCATATATAGACAAGTATGATGAGTCGGAAAATGTGAACAGCTTCTATATCAACGGCATACGCACTTGGGCAAAAAAGGAGGAACGCATGGGCTTTCAGCAGAACATTGCAGACAAGGTGGCATTAGGATTCAAGGAAATCACTTGGTGGTTTGACGGTGTGCCTATTACTCTGCCATGTGACAAGGCTGAACAGCTGCGTCTACAGCTTGAAAATTATGCCTTTGACTGCTTCAATGCAACAGCACGTCATAGGGCTGCTGTGGAGAAACTGGAGAGTGTGGAGGATGCTATGAGGTATGACTACAAGAGTGGTTATCGAGAGAAGCTGAGGTTCAATGTTGAATATTAATTTGGATTTAGAATTATGATAGGACTAAGTATTATTGCAGCATTGCTGTTTGTGGTGATGCTGTTTGTAGTGATTAAGAAATATGGTGTACCAGAAATGGTATCGTCTATCTACTACATGATGGACAAACACGGTTGGGTGTTCCAAGTGTATATAATTATGTTCGCTGCGCTGATGATGGTGTGCTTGCTCGACAGTGGGCTGGGTGTGCAATGCCTTGCTTTCCTGTCTTGTGCAGGACTGATGTTCGTGGGTGCTGCTCCGAGGTTCTTGGACGAGAGCGAGCGCAAGGTGCATAAGACGGCTGCTATCGTGTCGGCTGTGGCGAGCGTAGGCTGGTGTCTGACGGTGGATTGGAAGATTGTGGTTGCACTGTTGGGGTGGTATGCAGTGTTCTGGGCGTGTAGGAGCGAGGACGACCATCCGTGGCTTATGGCGGAGGTGACGGCGATATGGATGGTGCTGCTGACGTATTGGAGCACGGTGGGGTAAGTGTTGGATGTTAAATGTTGAGTGTTAAATGTTAAATGTTAAATGTTGAGTTATGAAGGTGATATATAACAGCATCATTCCCTTTCCGGGCTTCAAGGCGATTAACCTGTTTGGAGTGCTGTTCGTGCGCAAGGGATGCACGATGAGGGAGACGGACATCAACCACGAAATGATACATACTGCCCAGATGAAGGAAATGGGGTATGTGTTGTATTACGTTTGGTATCTGGTGGAGTGGCTAATCAAGTTGGCAATGCTCAGAGACTGCCACAAGGCTTACAGAGCCGTCTCTTTCGAAAGGGAGGCATACACTTACGAGCCTAACTTGATATATTTGGATATGAGGAACAAATATGCATGGAGAGAATATATAGTAAAAAAGTGAAATATTTAAAAAAGAAAAGAGAATGGTAAAGGTTACTAAGGTGCAGCTGTTGCAGATTATGCCTACAGCTGCGAGCAGGATTGACAAATACCTCTCGTATATCAACAGCTATGCGGAAGTGTTCGAGATTGACACTTCTCTGCGCATGGCTCACTACTTGGCTCAGATAGCACATGAGAGCGGTGAGCTGAGGTGGACGGTGGAACAGGGCAGCAAGGGCTACTTTGACAAGTACGATACGGGGAAACTGGCGAAGATGCTTGGGAATACTCCACAGAGGGACGGCGACGGCTACAAGTACCGTGGCAGGGGTCTGATTCAGATTACTGGACGCTCGAATTATGACGCTTATAACCGCTCAGCTTACTGCAAGGGCGACGTGATGGCGAATCCTGAGCTGCTGGAGAAGCCTTTGGGTGCGGTGAAAAGCTCGATGTGGTGGTGGAAGACGCACGGTCTGAACATACTTGCAGACAACGACGACGTGGTGAAAATCACGAAGAAGATAAACGGCGGTCAGAACGGATTGAAGGAACGGTGCGGGTATCTGGCGAGAGCGAAGAGAGCGTTGGGGATAAGTAAGTGAAGAGTGAAGAATCAAATTGTTAAGTAAAGAATTGATATATATGGAAATGGACGGACTTGTTAACAATACGGGCGGACGGACTATCGGGATGCTGATGTTCGGCTCGGAAATGGTGGGCATTGTACAGGAATTGCGATGGATGCTGCTCGCTTTGGTAATCTTCATCATTGCCGACTTTCGATTCGGCTGGGGTGAGAGTAACAAGCACTATGCTCTTGCAAAGGAGGCTGGCAACAGAACTCTGATGGACAAATACAAATGGAGGACTTCACGAGCCTTGCGCAGGACTATCAATAAGGCTATAGACTATCTGATGTGGCTCGCTATTGGTGTCGTATTCGGTATGTCGCTGCTTGAGCCTGTCGGGATAGCTCATATATACGGTGCGGTGGCAGCTATGTTCGTGGCATGGTTGTGCGAGCTGAAGAGTATTATAGGGCACTTCTTTTATTTGAGGGGGGTGTCAGTTGAAAAGAAGACTATCAACGGGTTTTTCAAAGCTTTTGCCATTGCCTTTGCTAAGCGCAAAGACGAAGACGTAGGTGAGGCTCTGAAAGAAGCTTTTGACGAGGGCAAAAAAGAGGAGAAGAAGGAATGAGAAAGGGAATTGTATTCTGTGTAACGGCTGTGTTACTGGTGTGTTCGCTGTGCTTGAATTGGCTTCTATGCTGCGAAAATGGCAAAGGGCGGATAGAAACTGACACAACGAGGGTGACGGTGGTGGACACTGTCCCCTACGTGAAGCCTGTAGCGAGGGACAGCGTGGTGGTGAGGTATGTGACGAGGCTAACGCCTATCGTACGCGATACGGTGCATTGTACGCGCACAGACACAGTAAGGATAAGATTGCCGGTGACGCAGAGGCGTTATGAGGACAACACCTATACTGCCTGGGTGAGCGGATATGAACCATCATTGGATAGTATAAGGGTGTATAAGAAACGAGAGGTGGTGACGGTAAGCAAGATAATAAAAGAACCTCCTAATAGGTTTGTGATTAGCTTAAACATTGGCTATGGGCTTACTCCCTATAACGGCTTACAGCCTTATATAGGCGTTGGTGTCGGGTATAAACTGTTTTCATTCGGCAGATAAAAAATAGAGGTTATCAAAGAAAATATGACAACTGAAGAAAATAACACTTAAAGCTGGCAAAAGAAATAGTTAGGTTTGTCTTTTTTATAAGGTAACAGATTGTTTTAGGATGTGCCTTGCTTGTCTGTGATAGATAGGCAAGGCTTTACTTTTAATTTATAACTACATCTTGCTTTTAAGTAACAAAACATTACATAAATCAAGAATTTGTTATTAGTTTAACAAAATAATAAGTAAATCATCTATGTTCTAATATAATTTTACTATATTTGCTCAATATCAGATAATAAACTAAAATGGTTATGACAGATGAAAAGAAAAAGACACTCCTTTCTGTCATGGATGGAATGGACGTGAGCGAGGTAATCTCGCTGTTAATTATGAGCGGTAACAGCTATTCAAGAAGATTGTTGAAATTTATCAAATGGATAACTAAATGGCTACCTATATGTATAATGGTGTGGCACAGCTTTGCTATGTGGGACTTCTCGCAAAATCCAAGAGAAATGTTTATCGTGCATTCAGAGCACTGGCCCAGTTACACGTTTATATATGTGTTACTGTATGTGCTGCCGATTTTGCTTATACTATTCAGTAGATTCTTCTGGCTGTGTTGGGTGTACAGGATTCCGTTCTTTTACTACTTCGGTGTCAATGCAATACACCTTACATATTGGTCGTGGTATACCACAAAAGAAATGGTAATGTCGTGTATGTCTGTTATTGTCATGACAGGAGTGTTCTACCTATATTGGACAGCAGATTGGTTCTTAACAAGAACAAGGATAGGCAAAAGGATTTTCTTCTAAATGCGAAAAATATGAAAAGGAAAGTATTCAATTATTACACCTTGGCTCAAATTCTGAAATCTCTGTATGAGAGTTGTATGAAGGCATGGGAACAGCAGAAGAATGGAGAAAAGGTAACAGCTTGTGGAATGTCAGATGAAGATATAGAAGAATTATGCGAAGACTATCTACCGAATCTGATGAACCCTATGATGTCTAAAGAAGAAGTACAACGTAAGCTTGGTGTCAGTGAAGCTACACTCAACAGAATGGTAAAAAGAGGAGATATTCCAAACGGACAGCAAGACGTAGGAGGTCATGTTAGATGGTGGAAGAAATGGGACATACTGCCGTTTATAAGAAAGACCCATAAGAAATGATAGCATATGCTATCAACCTAAATAACTGATTTACAAGGGATAATAAAAAGTGTGAGCGTGTTATGGCTTTATTTGTCGTAACACGCTAATTTTGTGTCTGTAACGTTACAATAGTGTTAGTAAATCTATTAAGGTAAAAACTGAAAAAAGATTGTTATTATGGAGAGTAAAACTTACGTATTCGGAGAGAATGGTCCTGGTACTGGTGGCGGTCTTAATAGCATTTTGGCTATGCTCCCAGCACTCATGCAGAAGCAGGGCGTAGACCCAAGCTTGTTTGCCCTTTGCAACGGCAAGAGCAACGGCAATGGTTGGGGTGATAATCTGTTCGCAATACTGTTGCTCTTTATCATTATGGGTAGAGGCAACTTCTTTGGCGGCGGTTTTGGCGGCGGCATAATGCCTAACGGACAGGGTGGCGTTGTGCCAATGCTCAACAACGATGCGAACACAGCTGTTATCATGCAAGCTGTTCAGCGCAATGGCTATGATGTTCAGAGCTTGGCAACAGCCCTCAACACTTCGAGCGATGCTGTAATGGCTGCTATCAACAGCTTGGGTCAGCAGGTATGCAACATCGGCAGTCAGATGGGTATGAATACCAATCAGATAATCACCGCTCTCATGCAGGGTAACAACGCTATTGCCACACAGTTGGCTGAGTGTTGCTGCAAGACCAACAACGCCATTACCGCAATGGACGGTAACGTAAAGCTGGCAATGTGTCAGCAGACGGGAGCTTTGACGAACGCTATCAACAACGTGGCTGTTGGTCAGGAGCGTGGTTTCTCTAATGTTGCTTACGAGACGCAGCGTCAGACTTGCGACTTGCACAACGCCATTAAGGATAGCACCCAGACCATCGTAAACGGTCAGAAGCAGGCTGAGATGCGCGAGATGCAGAACAAGATTGACGCTCTGCGTGAAGAGAACAGCACCTTCAAATCTTCAGCCATGACTTCGCAGATTGTAGGTCAGGCTATAGCACCTATCAATGCCGTATTGACAGGTCTGCAGCAAGAAGTAGCAGGAATCAAGTGCAAATTGCCCGAGACAGCGACTGTTGCTTACAGCCCCTTTACAGCCGTTCCTAACTGTGTAGCAGCTCAGATGGGACTGTATGGTTTTAATGCCGTGAATGGTGCTAGCTTCTGGACTTAAAGAAAGGAGGACAAGACTATGATTTGGGGCTATCCTTTTTCATGGGTCAATAGAAGAGGTTCTGCAGCGATAGGCTCAACGAGTGTCAAGGTGAATACTGACAACGTGGTGTTTACCTTTAAGAACCACGCCTTCGTGAATGCCAACTACAGAGGAACGATTTTCGTCAATCTGCTACAGGCTATACCGACAGGTACAACGACCACGCTGCCAATCCTCTTTGAGACCAACGGCACGACACAGGCAGTTACCAAGTTCAACGGAGCAGCACTGACCGTTGCCGATGTAGCCGGAACTGGTGTATATCAGTTGTGGTTCGAGAGAGACACTAACACCCTTCAGTTGATGACGGGTATTGTATAACAAGTTATAATTCGACTTCTATGTTTCAAGGACTAAGACCAAATAGCATATTTTATGTGCTTGACAAGTCGGGAGAACCGACTCTGAAAATAGGGCAAGTGGTAAGCGTGAGCAATCCGCAACCCAAGTTTCCTTCATATCAGCCTGGGCAGTTTAATCCGCAGCCAATGGAAACAACGGTAGATGTAAAGGTTAAGATGCCAGATGGTGAGGCGGAGTTTAAGCAATTGCCATCGAACGGACAGATTGCTAACTCGGGAGACCTCGTTGTATCTGAGAGCCGTGAGGCTATGAGCGCAGAGGTAGAAGCGATGTTCAGACACTCAAAGGAGGTGCTTGACAGTAAGGACTACCATGAGAAAGTGGTAAAGAACTGTGAGCAGATGTTGGGCATCCTCAATCCGCAGATAGCCAAGGAAAAGGCGCAGGAACAGAGGATAGGTAATCTTGAAGCCGATGTGAGCGGCATGAAAGGCACATTGTCTAATATAGAGACTATGCTGCAAAGAGCCTTGAACAAGAAGTCGAACGGAAACACTTAATACTGAACATTATGTATATGGTTGAGATAACAGAAAACAAGTTTGACGAGCTTGTGGAGAATGCCGAGAAGATGCTTAAATACGGCGGCAAGGTAATGTCCTGCATTGAAAGTTTGAAACATGGTGACGGTCGTATGGGCGAGCGTTCGCCTATGCCGGACTATCGAGACATGGGTCGTGACGAGCGAAGACGCTATGAGCGTGGCATGGACTACGACGATGAAGGACGTTACGGAGAGCGTTACGGTGGCGGCTACTATGGTGGTGGCAGACGCTACTAAGTAATAACCGACAGGTAGGGAATACGGTTTCCTACCTGTCTTAACAAGGAAAGACTATGAAAAAATGTAGAATGCCTTTAGATGTTTACGACATGAAGCCAGAAGGAATGATAGCTTATCTCAGATATAACGGCTATCATTTCAACAAGAAGATGTGCGACTGGGCTGTCAGGCATATGCGCAAGGTCAACAAGGCGAGCGGTAAAGAAGAGCCGATTGAGCCTATAAGCAAGGACAAGGTAGAGGAAATGATGCAGACAAATGGACTGACTCTTGAAAACCTTGTCGGCTATGACCATGTGTATGTAGCAAACATGTGTAAGGCTGACTTTTGGGGCAAGTCCATAAAGGACGAAGCGAGCTTGGCGCAATATGTAAAGGACACAATAGACGATGTAGACCAAAAGGACGGTTTTGTGTTCAACCGCTTTTATGCTGATTGCTGCCACAATGGTATGCCTATTCCTTGGGAAGATTTGCTATGATAAAGCGTGAGATTCACTTGGTGCAGTATAAGTGGAGCGTTACGTGTTTCATCGGGTATACAGCCGACGATGCTGATGAGATATGCCATGCTTTAGAGGGTATAGGCTGTAATGGTCACTCTCTTGAAACGGCATACAGGCATCTATCATTGGCGAGCAATGAACGAGGGCTAACTTACTCTAATGTAGGAAAACGAGAGAGCGTTGTCGCAGTTGGCGCATCTGACAACAAAGGAAGTCTAGCAAACACTATAGGACATGAACTCCTTCATGTTGTTGCGCACATCTGCGATAATGACGGAATAGAAATGCAGAGTGAACATCCGTGCTATATCATGGGTGAGCTTTGTGAAAAAATATTCAATTCTTTATAACATAAACATAAAAAACCTATTGCATTATGACAGACTTATTTAACGAAGTTTATGCTTGCAAAAACGAACAGGCAAAGAACAATGTTATCGCTACTATTACAGCGATACTCGACGAACGTTTAAACGATGACGAAAAAACAGCCTTAAGGTCAACTATACGAAAGGCTATTGTGGGCAATCATTTTGATGCCTACAGCGCAAAGCAGCGTATTTCGCAGATGTATTATACAACGACTGACGGTTGTATTATACATGCACCTTTCGTATCGGAGCGTGAGTGTGCGGAACTGTACGAAGAATACAAACCGCAAATTAAAGGTTATAATCTATATGACTTTTCTGTAGTACTTAATAATATCATTGCCGATTATCACAATCTTCTTTTTTCGTGGTGGCGTAATGAAGATTGGTGTATAATGTTGTTGAAATTCTGCGAGATAACGGTAAATTGGCTAAATGATGATGACACGCCATTCAAGGGTGAGAAGGCATGGAAGGTGTTAGGTAACATATAGCATATGCAAAAGGAGAAGGCTTTATTGTGAAACCTTCTCCTTTGTTGTGTTTTATCGTACTGGAGTACAAGAGTTAGCTATATATTGACAACAAAATCAAGTTTAAAGCCTTTTGTTGCGCAATATGTGGGTTTTCCTATTTGTTGTGCTACTATCTTCCGAAACATCTCACTATCACCGTTGCTTGCAGAAATATGAATAAGAACAATAGCCTTTGTGTTGTGCGTGTTGCTTGCTTTAAGACAACAGATGCATCTTTCAAGGCTCATGTGTGTTGCTTTAGCTCGTATACCTACCTTGCGAGGAATGATACCATCCTTAATACTGTTTTCAACAAGCTCGTCGGTATGATTACACTCGATAAATATGTAATCTATAGGGAAGTCAAACTTATATTTTATATGATGGGTGTCCGTAAGGAACAGCATTGTTCCCATTTCTTTATGAAAGATAATAAAACCACACGGTGCTTTCGTGTCGTGTTCCGTATCAAACGCTTTAACGACAAAATTACCGACCTTAAACTCTTTAAATAAAGGTATAGGACAGAAATGAAAAGTGTTCGGTTTTATATCGCATTCTTGAAGTGTTTCTTCTGTCGCATATACATTAAAGACTTTGGCGTAATTTTTTATAAAACCTGCATGGTCGCTATGACTATGAGTAACAAGACAACCACTCACTTTGCTAACGTTTCCTTTTAAGGCTTCGACGGCATATTTGTAATTTATGCCACATTCTATTATGAGTGCTTCTGACTTATTTTGTATCACATATCCGTTGCCAGAGCTACCGCTTCCTAAAGTTGTTATATTCATTTATTGTACATTTATAATAAGGGAGTAAGAATATTCTCACTCCCCTACTCTGTTTTATTATTGAAGAAATGAAGCGTTACATCTGTTTAAACATATCGGGCATTTCCTGCTTGCCCATTGGCTGTGGTTTGCTTGAAGAAGACGTAACTGTGGCGGCTTGACTTTGAGGTTTATTGGGGATAGTCTGTGTTTCTTCTGATGTTGTGCTACCCGTATTCAAGTTTAGAGACTGAGTATTAGCCTCTTTTTGTTCTTTTTCCTGTGCCTGTGTGAGCTTCTCCTCTGCGGAAAGCTTGTCAATATTGTCTTCTGTGATTTCCGTATATTCGCCATCTTCCAGCTCCTCTTTAACCGCGAGACCACAAGTGATTTCCGGGCAATAGGCTGTCTGGAAACGAGTAGCGGCACGGTAACGAAGCATCTGTTCAGGCTCAACTTTCCAGTTGCTACCATCTTTGTGATACCAACCTTTTTTTTTCGCGATATCGATTGTGATGGTAGAACCTTTTAAAAGTTCGCCTTGTTTATCAATTACATAGGCGTAGCATCCCCATGTGTCTTTTCCTTCTTCGCCAACAAATTCATATCTTAGCGGTGTGGCAAAAAGACCGCTTGCGTTGATGCATGCAATAAGGAACTTAGCCGAGAAAGATGGCATCCCGTAGACGATATATACATTCTGCATTATCATGAGTGGATTCGTGTGCAATCTCTGAGCCATGTCTATTGCAATCATTGTGTTACCAATATTGCCTTGAAAGGTTTTAGGCACAATTGTCGAAGCCGACAAAATCTGCGCCATCTTATAACCTGTATTAAAACTTTCTTGGTTCGCAAACATATTAAGGGGTGTAGCTGTTGCTGTTGACTGAGTGACTGTAATACCTGTTTTGTTGTCCATAGTTGTATATTTTAAATTGTTTCTACTTTAAAAGGTTCGTTATATATGCATTGTAGATAAATAGTCTGTTGCGTTGACGGCAATGCGTGTTCTACAGATTCTTTGCGGTCTACGAAAAGAGGTACGTACATATCTTTCGCTTTGCTGATGCCGTTAATAATATCTATGCCCATATTAATAACGGTTCCATCGTTAGTATTGTTGTAATCAACACCATTTAATCCGACCGCTGTACATACGTCTTTTTCGTCATCATTCGTTATGTTCTGCTCGTAGAATTTCCAACGAATAAGAGAGAAAAGAGAATTAACCTTGCTCTCAACGACTGTTATCTTAGCCTTTTTGTATTCTTTTATCTGGCGGATTATTTCGTTACAATCCGCCACTATTTGAGCAAGTTCTCGAGAACGTTTGTCGAGTTTTGTTTTCTCTTTCTCTATACGTTCGTTAGTATCACGAGCAGACAAACGTTTTATCAAACCATCGCGTTTTTTTGTAAGCTCTTTCTTCTTGAGTTTATTTTCTTCTTGTGTTGTATTTGTAGCGATTACAGGCTTGGTTTTCATAAAAGCTTGCAGTGACGCATCTGCCTTTGCTTTTTCATTACTTGATTCCCAAGTTTCTGATTGTATCTCGGAACGCTTTTTGACAAGGGTATCATACGCTTCTTTGTTTGTTTTCAGAGTCTGCTTATCACTTACGGATGTTACTTGTTCGTAAGTGTTTACAAGTCCCTTGAGCACCGTTAGCTGTTCGTTCCTTTCTGCCGCTTTATTCTGAATATCCGACAATTGACTTGCCTTGTGAGTATTGAACTCATTAACGGCATTTTCATATTCTTGTTCTTTCATTGCGTCCGTATAAGGACGACCACAAACGGGACATACATCTGTTTGGGTAAAGTTAAATTCCTTTTCGTTAACATTTTTCCATTGTTGCATTAACTTATTAAACTCCACTGTCAATTCCGCCACTTTTGTCTTGTTTTGCACATAAGCATCAGAATGCTCTTTTTGTGACTTTATTGTTTTTTGCAAAGTATCAGATACGTCAGTAACATCCTTAAACGCATCATTTACTTTATTAAAATGTTCTTTTTGCCACTCCTCACGAATTTTGTTATAATTACTTCTTTCAAGAGATAATTTTTCTTCAAACTTCTGCTGTTCAGGAGTATTTGTTACAATTCCTTGTAGAGCAGCGTCAACAGAAACTATTTGTGCATCAACGTCTTTTATTTCGATTTCAATGGCATTAAAATCTTCATTCGTCTTCAATGCATCTTGTGCTTGTACTTTAGCTGGTATTGTTTGCAGTTCGTCATTAGCCTTCTTTCGTGTTGACTTCTGTTGTATAAGTAGTTCCGACAAATCTTTCTTTTCTACCATTACAGCATTGTACACAGCCGGATAATCATTCATTATTTCCGCTTCGTTGATTTCACCAGCTAAAGACATAAGTATTTTTCTGCGTTCGTCAACCTTATATGCCCAAAACAAATTGATATTAGAAAGTAAGAACCAATCGTCATAGTTACATAACGAGTTCAGTTTTTCCTTGAAAGCCGTAACGGAATACGGAACATCATCAACAAGACGAGCCTGTGTTGTGCCAAGAAACTTTTCTTCTACAGTATTCTCGGCTTTATAGCGTTCTGTCAAGCGACGTTCTATTTTAATGTCTCGCTCGTCATTGTAATTAATAACAAGCGTTACAGATGTTTCTAATTTACGTACTACATTGTTGTTCGCATCCAATGTTTGCACAGTCGTATCAGGGCGACTTGTCACACCGAATAGACACCACAGATAGGCATCGTATATTGTAGTTTTGCCTACTTCGTTTCCGCCACTAATGATTACATTGTGCGAAAAATCAATCGTTTTACTCCGTACTTTTTTAAAGTTTTGGAGGGTCATTGTTTTTAGTTCGATTTTCATTGTTGTAACATTTTTGACATTAAACTTTTCTTTTTCATTTCTTTGAGAAAATCTTGCATCGGTAAAGGCTGACCTTTTATACCGTGAGTTTGGCAATATTCACGCCATCCGTCAATGCCTGTTTTGCCATTTCGAACGGTTTCTTTCTCACGTTGTTTCCTTTGTTGTTCATATTCCTCTTGCACCTTGGCTCTTTTGTTTATTACTTCATTTTCAAAATTGCTTATTGCTTGTAAGAATATCTGACAATTGACCTTTTTTCCTGCGTACAACTTGCCAAATTTTCCTTTAATAAATTTCTCAAAGAAGAACGTAAGCTCTGGCAACGTCAGATAGTAATAATCGCTACGAATCTGTTTCGCAGTAACTATTATTTGGGAGTCCTCAACATCATCGAAAGCGCCACAAAATCTTAAGACATCTATAAGCTGTCCTTTTATCCATTGAACTGTTACCTTGTCATTAAGTTCCTTGTCGATTGAAAACAAATCCCAATTACTCGCTGTAACGGCTTCGTACAAAGAAGGTATTGTGTTCTCCCGTTGACTAATCAATGGGTATTTAGACAGAATTCTACTAAGATTTCTACTTAGAGTTAAAGATGTTTGCTGCTCTCGTTGCGAATTCGATAGCTGTACGGTTTGCAGATTCTTCATATTCATCTATTATTTCGTCTTCCCATCCACGTTGGTTCAAGTACGTAAACGGGTCTTTTTGATATTGCTTGACCGTGATAGAACGAACATAAGCTGGTGTAGCATTTATACAAGCCGTCCTATCCTTTTTAGATAGGCGCAACCATCGTTTCAGACATTTCTCTCTTCCACGCTTTTTGTTGTACATGTTCCACCAACGCTCAAACTCCTCATTTATTTCGATGTCTGTTTGTGGAGGCGTAACCTCGTAACCATTCGCAATTAGCAAATCTATCGCTTGTTGTATCTCCTTTTCCATTTTTCTGCGATTTAGATGTATTCACCGCCCCAAAAACGTGTAATCTCAGAACCTAATATAACACGCTGCCCATTAGAACGTGTGAGACAATTAATAATATTACTCGATACGTATCTATATATTGTTGTGATACTAATATCTAATTTTTGAGCTGCTTCCTTAAAGGTATATCGCCCCTTAGGTACAACATCGGGTTTTTCATTTGTCATTGATTTTCTCTTTGTTACGACGCAATATGCCATATATTGCAGCCTCGGTTGCGTACATGAAATCATCCTTTGTCTTCCGCACAGCCTCTGATTTCTTAAAGCCTTGCCGTAAATAAGCATCTACCTTATCGCAGATTGCTCGCTCTTTGGATTTTTGTCCTATTACCATTATTTAACTATACATTTATATATAAATTAATATATTATTAATACCTTTGTTGTGTGAAGTAATATATGATTTTTCACACCACAAAGTTAATAATAATTTTTTAGTTACACTAATTTTCTATTAGTATTTTAATACAAATTAATATATTATGAGTTTGCTTAAGGATAGAGCGCAGAGTGCAGCGAGACATTACAAAATGTCTTTGGTCAGATGGCAAGAAACACTAGGATTGAGTGCAGGACATTTCTACAACACGACAACCATTTCACGCAAAGTTGCGAAAGTTATAGAAGACCTGTACCCTGAAATAAACGTAGATTGGCTTGCCACAGGTAAAGGGGAAATGTTACGAGATAAAGAGAATTGTGTCAATATAGACAATTACCTCGTGCCGTTGTTACCCATAGCAGCGCAGGGGGGAGCTCCAGATAACTTTGAAAGTCAGGTAGAGAATTATGAATGCGAAAAAATCATTTGCCCGGTTCGAGATGTTAGTCTTGCAATAACGGTAAACGGAGACAGCATGTCGCCAGAATATCCGAATGGCTCTAAAGTATTCGTTCAGCGTGTCAACGAACAATCATTCATAGAATGGGGTTGCACTTATGTGTTGGACACGGAAAACGGAGCGATTGTAAAAAATGTCTTGCCCGTCAAAGACGATGACACAAAAATCATATGCCGTTCTGTTAATCCGAACTTTGCGGACTTTATAGTGAATACATCAGAGGTCAGAGGTTGGTATAGGGTACGCTGCTGTATTACCGTTAAGTAGCTTTCTAAACAGCAAAACGTGCAAAAAACGTGCAAGGCATAAAAAAGAGTATTTGTAATACACTGATATTTAACGTAAAAAGAAATTATATGCAGTTATTTCTTAAATAAGAGCATACAAAAGAAAGAAACATTGTAATATCGCTAAAAAAAGCTATCTTTGCGATAGTATTTACTTATGAACGATTGTCAAACCAACGCAATTATGCACATTCTTTATCTCAAAACGTGCAAAAAGCGTGCAAACAAATAAAGGAGATACATTTTATGATTAAGGTTTCAATAAAGTTGGATAAACGAAGAAAATTGAAAAATGGCAAGTACCCGTTGAAATATAAAATTGCCCGGAAGGACAGTGCTGTATACATACCTACTGGGTATGAATTAAAAGCTGAAGAATGGGATGAAAGCAACGAGAAAGTCAAAAATCACACAGACAGGCGTATTATTAATATAAAATTAGGCAAACAGATAGCTTTGCTTAACGACAAGATTATGGAGTTACAAAATGAAGGAAAGCTTCGTTTTTACTCCAACAAGAAACTCGTACAATATTTAACCAATCAAGAATCAGAAGAAGAAAACATCCAAAAATTGCTGAAAACTCAATACGAAGATTTCATTGCTACCAAAAGTAACGAAACTACTATAAATCTCTATAGAATTACAATGAATAGAATCAAAGAGTACTGTGATTTTGACAGTCTTAGTATTGAAGAAATAGATATTGATTGGTTGAATGGATATGTTGAAAAATTAAGGAAAGAACACAACCGCACAAACTCTATAGCAATACATCTTAGGTGTATAAGAGCAGTATTGAATTTTGCCCGTAAAAGAGGTGTTACGAAAGAGTATGTTTTCAGTATGTATCGCATTAAGACAGAAGAGACAGTGAAGAGGTCTTTGACTGTTGAACAGTTGCGCACTTTATATCACGCCAAATTAACAAAAATCAGAAGTAAGCATAGAGATGTGTTTTTCCTTATGTTTTTCCTTATGGGTATTAATATGATAGACCTTTCGCGATTGACAAAGATAGAAAACGGAAGAGTTACATACCGAAGAGCTAAGACAGGAACTTTGTATGATATAAGAGTAGAACCTGAAGCAATGTCCATTATTGAAAGATATAGAGGCAAAGAGCATTTACTGAAGGTCTTCGACAATATCGTATCTTACAGGTATTACGAAGTCGCACTTAACGATAACTTAACCAAAATCTGTGCAGATATAGGGTTACCTAACATAAGTTCCTATTGGGCAAGACATACATTTGCAACAATAGCCTATGAAATAGGAATATCAACAGATACTATTGCTGATTGCTTAGGGCACAAATCAGCACATCGTATCACGGAAATATATATAAAGAAAGATTTAAACAAGGTTGATGAAGCTAATCGTAAAGTAATAGATTACGTCTTATATAATATAAAATAAGGTGTGTTAGTCCACACCTTATTTTATTAGTTATACTAAATACTTTTGAGTAAGTTCATGTTTGGTAATGATATTGCTTACTCCTTTCGTTTGCTCTCGATAATTTGCAATGTCACGTATTCTCGCAAGGGCTGTTCTTTTACATTTGTTTTTCACAGCGTTTATAAGACGCTCAAATAATCCCTGTTCTATTATATCCATGTTTTAAAATTCTTTATGATTGTTGTTAAATCCAAATTACACATTCAGGATGCTTCCTTACATGCTTTTTCTGTTTATGCCTTTCGTGAGTCCACCATCTGACAATAGAACCACGATGCCAGTACTTACCATGCCCTTCCTCTTTCATGCCGAGAAGAACGCCTTCGCAACTGAGACCATAAGGGCGGTAGGCTTTAACGAATTTCTTCAGAATGCGGTGCTTCATAGAGCTATTCGTCTTTTAGGTTCAACTTCTCTTGCCATTCCTTATCGTGAACGCTGCCGACAACCTCAAAGTCCATCATTTCGTCTCGCGAAACATCTCCGTGGTTACCCTCCGAAATGCCGCCTACGTTAGATACGGAATTTTTTATCGTTACTGTTACGAAACGGGCATACTCCTCATAATAATACACCACGGCAAAATAGTTGTCGCGCACACCGTCTTCAAGGCAGCTGTACGGATATTCGTCGGAGCGCAACACGTCGTCCTCGTATACCTCCTTGCCGTTCTTGTCTTTAATGCCCGTGTATTGACCTACAGTATCGTGGTCTACTTCATAACCTCCGACCATTGTGCGAGGTTCTAAGCCAGATGTTGTAACCCTTTTATTGTGTACTAAGTCTCCATATCGCCAAGCGCCTGTGAAGACATCTTTGCCACGAAATTTGATTGTTCTCATTGTTTATTCCTCCTTAAGTTCTACAGGTTCATCATTCCAGTTAAGCTCTCGTCCGATAAGCTTCTTAATACTACCTTTTGGAAGTTGAAAACCGTGAGCACCATATTTATCTTGTGGCAGCCAATAGTTGTGCTCGACACAATCCCCAGCCCACATATCAGGCTTGCAGTTGAATATCCATTCGCCAATATAATCTACCGATACCCATGCCATATTATTCCTCCTTTATGCCAAAGGGCGTGCCGTCGGCGAATGTGCAAGTTTTCAATGTTGCATTGAAATCGTCACCTTTATTTACATGCCAAACTTGTTCATATCCTTCGTCTGTTTTCACCCACCCGAACGGTTGGTGCTTGAGCATTTCCTGCCAGCATTCTTCTGCATCCTTGAATGGGCGGTACTTGGGTTCTGGCTTGATGCGGTATTCTACACCATCACCAAAACTAAGATTATTATCATCCCACCATGTATTGCTACCATTAATAAATCTACTCTGTATTGTCTTACCCTCTGCGAACGCCTGTATAATAGGCAGAAGGTCTTTCGCTTGTTGTCTGTTCATAATAAAAATATGTACTTTAAATTTATATACTATTTTATAGTAACCTAAATTAGATTCTATTTAAACTTCATTAACTTTGTTACTGTTTATATAATCATATAAATGATTAACTTTGTAGCGCAAATTAGAATCGAGGTTAACAACCTCTGGCGAAACAGCCAAGAAAAAAGTCCTTCCAGCCCTCCAGCTCTAAGACATTTCCCCAGTCCTGTGCTGGGGTTTTTCTTTGTATGGTGGCTCCATGCAAAGTACTCCAAGCAATTATCTTTTTGGATGTCTTTTATAGCAGCTCTTGCTATTTGCAATGCTTCTTTCAGAGTTGCTACATCATGCTTTCTTGCTGCGAAACCATTAATCATTGTTTCTTTGTTGCATTGTGATATATTAATGTCCATATTCTTATTGTTTTATCTCTCCCTGCTGTCACCAGGGAGAGGAATGATTACTCTGTTACACCGTAAACTTCGGGCAACTTGCGAATTATATCACCTCCGTAGCTGTCCTTTGTCAAGTTGATAAACTCACGGACAGTTGTGCTGCCGTCAAGGTCTATACCTCTATCCTTGCAGAAGTTCTCACGTCCCATTCGGCATGACCCTGTAAGCACATGATGATAAGCGAAGAGGTCACGATTTGGATAAGGCGTGTCATACTCGGGGAATTTCTTACGGAATGCCTCGATGCGCTCTTCTTCGGTACTGCCGTCATAGAGCTTCTCTTGCAGGGAAGAAAAAGCGTCATGCAGGGTGCTGCCGTGGGCGAACTTATTCTGCTCCTTGACAATATAGCATGGCTTCTGAGTCAAATCACTTTGCAAGATATAACCCTGTGCAATGTTGCCACGAACGGACTTGATGATTGTCGGCACATCGTCTACCATATAAACAGTATTGCCGTTTATTTCTTTTACGCCAGAGCCATCGCCATCGCCATCGCCAGAGCCATCGCCATCGCCATAGCCAGAGCCATCGCCATAGCCAGAGCCAGAGCCAGAGCCATCGCCAGAGCCAGAGCCATAGCCA
>OIYG01000160.1_pt1 | contig 74169 bp, 67 predicted proteins | sample 1587861 | NCBI WGS metagenome assembly OIYG01 (sample SAMN03283272) | human gut metagenome | biome: human-associated habitat; material: feces | host: Homo sapiens | place: Peru | collected 2012
CCCGCGCTGCCCTGAGAGTAGAACAAAATCATCCAAAATTGAGAAAATGTTCTACTCAGTTACCTTCGCCAAAGCAGTGTGCCTCAGATTACGGGCAAATCTCAGAAATCAACGTTTTGCCCGTAGCCGAGGTCAGGTGCAGTAATTGAGCAGATGATGCGCAGCACTGCATTTGTCAAAGTCAAAATCACTGCCGTTTACGGACAAATCGCTGAAAATTGAGAGTTTGTCCGTAAATGGCTTGCCCGAAAAATGCCGATTACGGACAAAATGGTCAAAAATGGCCGTTTGTCCGTAAAAATTCAGCCGGTTTGGACCAGGTTTTACGGACAAATGATCCAAAAATCCCTGTTTGTCCGTAAATCCTCGTCATAATGGTCAAAAATTTACGGACAAATTGCTGAAAAATGACTGTTTGTCCGTAAAATACGTTTTGCTTACGGACAAATCAGAAAAAAATGGTGCTTTGTCCGTAAATTCGAGTTAAATCTTGGCGCACAGCCCAGAATAAGAAGAAATCCGCGCCATCATTGGCACGGATTTCAAATCATTATTCAATTGCGTACGGGGTCATGAGCGTTCGGCTTCACACCTTGTTAATCGGGCTCAGACCAGCAACAAGGCTCATGATAAGTTCGTGCCGCGTCGCGACTGCGCTTGCGCTGATCGCTCGCGCCCCTCCTTATCTACCGCCTTGTTAGGCGGCTGGTCTTCACACCTTTACTTTATCTTGTCATACGCATACTGAATCCGATACGTGCGCTTTCCTTGGCGCGGCAAGATGATGTCGCCGAAGTTTTCCTGATTGATTGCGTCCGGAAGCGTCTGGGCTTCAAGCGCAACGCCTTCTCCAGGCTTGGCAAGCGCACCTCCATCGCGGGTAAAGCGCATTTCAGCATCAAGTTCTGGCATCGTATACATTACAAGACCGTTTCTTTCCGAATTGATCGTAATCTGACGTCCGCTTTCCTCATCGCGCAAGACGGCAATCGGCAAAGCTGCATGGCCCGGTTCGTTTACGACGAAGACATCGTCAAAGCCGCCCTTTTCTTCATCAGCATCCTTAAGATTTCTGAATTCTCTGAAATCGCATGGCGTCCCTTCCACTTCGCGGACGCGTCCCGTCGGAATGTTGTACTCGCCAAGATCAAGAAATTCGTGGCTGTTGACTTTTAGAGAAAGCGTGCTTAAATCGGATCGATCGCTCGGATTGAAGTAAACGTGCATCGTTGGGTTGAAGAGCGTGTCGACTTCCCCGCCCAAAGCACTGTATGCGATCGTTACTTTATTGTTGTTGTTCAACGTGTAAATAATGGTTGCCAAAATATCACCTGGGAAACCATCCATTTCTTCCGTGATTTTCTTTTGGAAAATGACGCTCACGCTGTTTTTGTTCTGTGAAGTCGTGTAGTTCCAATTCCATTCAGTAAATCCATGGAAACCACCGTGAAGCGTATTTCCATTCTCATTTGCAGGAAGAGAAACCTGCTTGCCGTTGATGACGCACTTAGCATTGGCAATTCGACCGCCGACGCGTCCGATCGATTTGCAGACGCATTGCGCATTCTTATAATACTCTTCAGTATGTTCAAACCCCAAGAGCATGTTCTTTTTGGAATTTCCAGCCGGAACAAGAAATTCTTGCCAGATTGCGCCCATCGTCAGGCACGAAATTTCAACGCCGTTATCGTTGATAAGCGTAATTTTCGTTACCTTATGACCATCGTAGCTATCGAGTTCTTTTTTTATGATATCCATGCTTTTTCCCTCCAGATGCTTTTTCCTACCTCTTTATTTTAGCTCATCAAGCCCAAAAATAAAAGCGCTTGCAATCAAATAAATTAATATTTTTTAATCATAGCAAATTGGTATATCCCGGTTTTAATCCTTATTTTTGCATATCCTTACGAATTTTATGCTTATATAAGCATTACAAACACCTATTTTTAATTATTTGCTTATTTTGTGCAACGAAACACTTGCGATTTTCTTTTTCCAAGAGTATGGTATATCCATAGGCAAATCAAGGAGGGCAATTTATTATGAACGATACGGTTATTGAAAAACGCGAATCGCGTTCAAGCAAAAGCAAAGAGTGGAGAATGTCAAACGGAAACGGTCATTTCCTCGACGTAATCTTCAGCATTGATCTCGAAAACAGATTACGCTCGCACAGAAACTTCTCATTTGCGCGTTTTGAATCAGAACAGCTTAACAAACTCAGCGGCATCATCCCTTCATTGCAAGACGACTACCGTCTGACGATCGACGAGGAAGCCGTCGGATTGGCCTTCCTGCCGATCGGTTCAGAAGAGGCGCAGCCATTGATGAAATTGGTCTGATTATGATTCTTTCCATGCACGGTTGCAGATCAAGATTCAGAAGTTTTTGCATGCTGAAAAATGCAGAGCTTCGTTTCACAGCATCTGAAACAAAGCAGATTTTCCCTTGCGTTGCAGGGCAAAGTTCAAAAACAAAACGACATTAAAAAATGCAGGGCTTCGTTCCGCCACGTGACGGTTCAAAGCACTGCATTTTTAATTATTATTTGTCATCGTAGCCGTTCGGATGCGTGGAATGCCATGCCCAGGCCGTTTCGATGATCTTGTGAATATCGTCAAATTGCGGTTTCCATCCCAAAACTTTGCGAGCCTTGTCGGAGCATGCAATCAACGAGTCCGGATCGCCGCCGCGACGAGGTGCCATTTCGGCCGGGATCGGTTTGCCCGTAACGTCTCGTGCAGCTTCAACGATTTCAAGGTTGGAAAATCCAGTCGAAGAACCAAGGTTGAAGGCATTTGATTCATTGCCCTTGCGCAAATAGTCGACGGCCAAGATATGCGCATCCGCCAAATCGAACGGATGAACGTAATCGCGAACATTCGTGCCATCAGGCGTGTTATAGTCGTTGCCGAAAATTTGAAGCTTTTCGCGCTTTCCTTGAGCAACTTGCAAAACAATCGGAAGCAAGTGCGTTTCAGGATGGTGATCTTCGCCGATTGAGCCGTCCGGCTTGGCACCGGCAACGTTGAAGTAGCGCAAAGCAACGAATTTGACACCGTATGCCTGATCCGCCCAACGCATGATTTTTTCCATCATCAGCTTGCTTTCGCCGTATGGATTGATCGGATTTTGCGGATCGTCTTCTTTGATCGGCATCTTTTCGGGAATTCCGTACGTTGCAGCCGTTGATGAAAAGACAATGTAGTTGACGTTGAATTCATGCATGACTTCAAGCAGCTTGACCATTCCGGCAGTGTTGTTGTCGAAATACTTCAACGGATCCTTCATTGATTCTGCAACCAATGAAAATGCAGCAAAATGAATCACCGCATCAATCTCCGGATTTTCAGAAAAGACCTTGCGCATGAACGGCTTGTCAGCCAAATCCCCTTGATAAAACTTTGCCTCCGGTCTAACGGCTGCCTTGTGCCCCGTTACCAGGCTGTCAACAACGACGACGTCCTGGCCTTGTTCGACCAGACGATCAACTGTGTGGGAACCGATGTAGCCGGCACCGCCTAATACTAAAACTGCCATATTTTTTCCTCCTGTTCAGGAATTAAAATTTCTTCTCTTACATTTTACTATAGATCGGCGGAAATGTAACTAAAATTTACTAAAAAATAATAATATTTCCTAAACGCTTTTTCCCGTCCCTTTCATTTTAACCTTTTCTTGCTTGAAACGCTACAGTATGCTTAAATTGAGTAAGTATGATTCAAGCGAAAAGAGGTGTTCCCATGGCAGAACTCATCTATAAACAAATCATCGCCGATCTCAAGAAACGAATCTTCTCCGGCGAATTCAAGGAAATGCGTCTCCCCGACGAACGCACGCTGGCACTTGAATACGAAGTCAGCCGCAGTTCGATCAAACGCGCCTTGACACGCATGGCAAGCGACGGCATCATCTTCAAGAAGCGCGGGTCCGGCACCTTCATCAATCCTCTGTATTTGAAAAACGAATCAGTCTTCAACTATGAAGAAGGAAAGAATCTCGGCGTCACCGACAACTTCAAAATGAACGGTCAAAAGCCTCAAATCAAAGTCCTCGAATTCGAAGTTGAAAAGCCGACTGAAGAACTTCAGCGCGACCTCTTCTTGAAACCCACAGATTTCGTTTACAAAATCGTCCGGTTGCGACTCTTCGAAAACGGGCCTTTCATGATCGAAACGGGATACATACCCATCAAACTCGTGCCGGATCTCACGCCCAAAATTATTTCCGGCTCAATCTTCAACTATATGCAAAACGAACAAAACCTTTCCGTAACCAAATCATTTCTCTCCGTTTTTGCCGAGCCGTCCACAACCCGTGACCAGGAACTTCTTGGTCTGAAAGCTACAGAGCCGGCCGGCATCATGGAAGGTATTTTCTTTCTTGGCAACGGTACTCCGTTCGAATTCTCCAGCATGAGGTTCCACTACCGCTACTTGAAATTCAACACGTTCGTCAGCGTGGAAAATTAGATATTGTTTTAGCGACGCGTCCAAGTCCGAAACGGCAAGTGGCGGATCGCTTTTTTGTTGTCGATAATGCATCGTTTTCGGTGAAGCGCGGACGTCTTTTGATGCGCGGACGGCAACGAAACGAGAAAGCGGCCGTGACGGGAATTCAAAATGCAGAGCCGCTGTCATCAAACATCGTCTCAAAGTCTCATGCTTTGGCGGAATCTCTGCCGTACGTTTGAATCGGGGCGCGCGGTACCGAAAGTAGACAAAAAACGGGGTGAATGCCTCTTTTTTGTCTACCGGCTTGTCGAAATTCAGGGCGCGCGACCTCGAAAGTAGAACAAAATTCCCCAAAATTGAAAAAATATTCTACCGCTGACTCCAAATTCGGCCCTCGCGGCTCAGAAAGTAGAACAAAATCTTCAAAATTTTGAAAAATATTCTACCGCTGACTCCAAATTCGGCCCTCGCTGCCCTGATAGTAGAACAAAATCATCCAAAATTGAGAAAATGTTCTACCGCCGACTCCAAATTCGGTCCGCGCTGCCTCGAAAGTAGAACAAAATCATCCAAAATTGAGAAAATGTTCTACTCAGTTACCTTTGCCAAAGCATTTCGGTCTTAGATTACGGGCAAATCTCAGAAATCACGTTTTGCCCGTAACCGAGATGTCAGGTGCAGTGATTGAGCAGTTGCAGTGCAGCACTGCATTTGGCAAAATCACTGCCGTTTACGGACAAATCATCAAAAAAAGGCACTTTGTCCGTAAATTTGAGTGAGATCCCGGTGCACCGCCCAGAATAAGAAAAAATTCGCGCCATCACGGCACGGATTTTAATCATTATTCAGTTGCGTACGGGCTCATGACCGCTCGCTTCCACACCTTGTTTAATCAGGTTTCGCCTCACAGCTCCCTTGTCCCAAGCACCCTTGCTCGGGCAAGACGAGCTTACCCGTCGCAAGCGCGTCTTGGATACGCGGGAGCTGAGCGTTCGGCTCCACACCTTACTTTGGACCGTTCCAATTGCCAAATTAGTTGACTCCAAAGAAAAAATTGATAGAATATAACTATAAAGACAAATCGTAAAGGAGTCATCATCAACATGACCAAAGATTACTCATCAAAAGAATATTTCGCAAAACTTGATGCTTACTGGCGCGCTGCCAACTATATTTCGGTGGGGCAGCTTTATTTGAAAGACAATCCGTTGCTGAGACGTCCGCTTGAATCATCCGACGTCAAGGCAAAGCCGATCGGACACTGGGGCACAATTGCCGGACAAAACTTCATCTATGCACACCTTAACCGCGTCATCAACAAATATGACCTGAACATGCTTTACATCGAAGGTCCTGGTCACGGCGGACAAGTAATGGTTTCAAATTCCTACCTTGACGGAAGCTATACTGAAATCTACCCTGAAATCACTGAAGATGAAGAAGGCATGAAGAAGCTCTTCAAGCGTTTCTCGTTCCCTGGCGGCGTTGCTTCTCACGCTGCTCCAGAGACGCCGGGATCCATTCATGAAGGCGGGGAACTCGGATATTCGCTTTCACACGCTACGGGCGCCATCCTTGACAACCCCGATTTGATTGCAGCAGCCGTCGTCGGCGACGGTGAAGCAGAAACCGGCCCGTTGGCAACTTCCTGGCAGTCAAACAAGTTCATTAATCCGATTCATGACGGGGCCGTTTTGCCGATTCTTGATCTGAACGGCTTCAAGATTTCGAACCCGACGATCCTTTCGCGCGAATCAAACGAAATGCTGACGAAGTACTTCGAAGGTCTCGGATGGCATCCGATCATCGTTGAAGGAGAAGACCCTGAAAAACTCCATCCGGAACTTGCCCAGGCAATGGACGAAGCAATCGAAGAAATCAAGGCGATCCAAAAGCATGCAAGAGAAACCGGTGATGATTCGCTGCCGACATGGCCAATGATCATCTTCCGTGCGCCAAAGGGCTGGACGGGCCCGAAGGAATGGGACGGCAAGCCGATCGAAGGCTCGTTCAGAGCTCACCAGATCCCGATTCCGGTTGACCAAAACGACATGGAACATGCCGACAAACTGGTCGCCTGGCTCAAGAGCTACCGTCCGGAAGAATTATTTGACGAAAGCGGCAAGCTGAAGCCTGAATTTGCCGAAATCGCTCCAAAAGGCGACAAGCGCATGGCGGCCAACCCGCACACGAACCCCGGCAAACTGATCCGCAATCTTATCCTGCCTGACTTCAGAGAATTTGCTTTGGAAAATGCAGAGCACGGAAAGACTGTCGCTCAAGACATGACCGTTCTTGGCAAATACCTCGAACGCGTAATCGAGCTTAACGCCAAAAATCGCAACTTCAGAATTTTCGGACCTGACGAAACAATGTCTAACCGCCTGGCACCGATTTTTGACGAAACCAAACGTCAATGGATGCAAGATATCAAAGAACCAAATGACGAATTTTTGGCACATTCCGGTCGCATCATCGATTCGCAATTGTCAGAACACCAGGATGAAGGCTTCCTTGAAGGATACGTCTTGACCGGTCGCCACGGTTTCTTCGCATCGTATGAAGCTTTCCTGCGCGTTGTCGATTCAATGCTGACGCAGCATTTCAAATGGCTCAGGAAAGCAAAAGAACAGCCTTGGCGCAGCGAAATTCCTTCACTCAACGTCGTTTCGACGTCAACCGTGTTCCAACAGGATCACAACGGCTATACGCACCAGGATCCTGGAATTTTGGGCCACTTGGCAGATAAAAAGCCTGAATTTATCCGCGAATATTTGCCGGCCGATGCCAACACCTTGCTTGCCGTTTTTGACAAAGTCTTGAACGATCGCGAAAAAATCAATCTGATCGTTTCTTCCAAGCATCCGCGTCCGCAATTCTATACGGCCGCTGAAGCCAAGGAACTTGTTGACAAAGGACTCAAAATCATCGATTGGGCTTCGACGGATCACAATGCTGAACCTGACGTCGTCATTGCTGCTTGCGGAACCGAACCGAACCTTGAATCATTGGCTGCCGTTTCGATTCTGCACGAAAAGCTGCCTGATTTGAAGATTCGTTTCATCAACATCGTCGATCTGCTCAAATTACGATCGCCAAAACATGATCCTCGCGGTTTGAGCGACGAAGAATTTGATGCCTTCTTCACGAAGGATAAGCCGATTCTCTTTGCCTTCCACGGCTATGAAGGTCTCGTTCGCGACCTGTTCTTCGATCGTCACAACCACAACGTCATGATTCACGGCTACCGCGAAAACGGCGACATCACGACACCGTTTGACATGCGCGTTTTAAATCAGATGGATCGTTTCGATCTTGTCAAAGACGTTGTCTTGAATCTGCCTGATGCTGACAAATATGGTCAGATTGCCGCCGAAATGGACAGCATCATTGCCAAGCACAATCAATATATCAGAGACGAGGGCGCAGATCTTCCGGAAGTCGAAAACTGGACATGGAAATCCCTTGAATAATTGACGCGGAGCCCGAATTTTCGGGCTCTTTTTTGCTTGACTTTTGATATTCAAAATGATTAAGTTGAATTAACGAATTTAACGGAGGAACTATTTATGACTGTGATTTATCTTGTTCGCCATGGTCAAAGTCTGGCCAATTCCAAGGGAATCTGGCAGGGCGCGCAAATCGACACGCCGTTGACCGAACTCGGTCGAACTCAGGCTCAAAATACCAAAAAGCACCTTGAAGAAGAAGGCGCAGTATTTTCTGCGGTTTATTCAAGTCCCCTGCTTCGTGCCGGAGAAACGGCCGGGATCATTGCTCCAAATCAAAACATTACGTTTGATTCGCGGCTTAAAGAATTCGATTACGGCATGTGGGACGGCATGTATTGGCAAGACATCCTTGAAAGATACAGTGAATTCTTCGATGCTTCAGAAAATCTTCTTCCGAATTCATGGGAAGTTACCGGCGGAGAAACCTATGACGAAGTCGAAAAAAGATTGCAGCAATTCTTCGATGAATTGACGGATAAACATCCTGATGAAAGCGTCCTTGTCGTCAGCCACGGCTTTACGATCAAACTGATTCTCGATCTGTTCTTAAATATCGGAAATCTTGTTAATCTCAATGAGCCGACAAATGCCGGCATTACGAAATTCATCCTTAAAAACGGTGCTCGCACGCTGGTTTATTTCAACAGATAGTCAAAAACAGGACTTTAGAAACTAACAACGTTTCAAGAGTCCTGTTTTTTTACGGATGACTTTTTCGCCAAATGCAGTGCTGCGCATCTCATTCACAACCAGTGCGCCATGCTTGGATTACGGGCAAAACGACACTTTTTGAAACATGCCCGTAAAAGCTGGTCCTTGATTACTTCCCAACCAACGCTGCATAAAAAAGCGGATGATTCGCAATAAATCGCAAATCATCCGTTTTTTAATTTGAGGCATGTTTTTCCCCAGTCTCTTACGTTAAGCTTTGAAGTGTTTTCCCTTTTCTTTTTGGGAAACGGGAATCTTCACGTTGACTCCAAAGACTGCCTTCATTACTCCTGACTTATTGAGCAACAGCAGATACAGCAGCATGAACATGCCGCCGAACAGTGTAGCATAAACAAATGCTGAAAGCTTTCCCTGGGGAACGTACGCCATTTTGATTACTGCATTTGAAATAAATGCAACTCCCAAGACCAAAACATTGATCGCCAGAATCTTCTTGATGTTGCGCAAGCGAATGCCTTCCAGATAATTATGCTTGATGTGAGCGTAAACCATCAAAGAAATAATGCCGAATGCAAACGTTGTGGCAAGAATCGTTCCGTATGGTCCAAAAAGATAGGTCAAAGGCACTTGCAGCACAAATTTTAAAATAATTCCCAAAGCAAGTTTTTTGACGGCATATTCGTGCTTGCCAAGCGACTGAATCACCGTAAAGAAGTCAGTAAAAATCGCAAGCGCCATGCAGCTGATCAAAGCAAAGCCCATCAAACCGGCAGCTTCCTTGTCAAACGGGAAGAAGACGCCGTTTACTTCCCAAGCAAGAATCGAGAGCAGACCTGCGCTTGGAATCAGCGCAAGCAGCATCAGTTCAATGTTTTGGGCAATCGTCGTTCCAATTTGTCGTCGATCGTCCTTTTTGGCAAGCGATGCCAACAATGGCAATGACGTTTCAGCAATCGCAATCGTCAATGAAATCACGACCGTCGTAATTTTGTTTGGATTGGCCGAAAAATAAGTATACAGATTTTGCGCCTTGATGGTCGGCATCCCTGTCAAATCAACCATAATGTCCTTAAACGTCAGCTGATCGATAAATTGAAAAATCGTCACGGCAGATCCAACGAAAATAAACGGCAAAGCTTCCTTGACGATATTTTTGAAAATCGTCAAGATCTGCAGATTGTCGACAGGTTCGCTTTCCTGGTACAGTTTCCGGTATTGCGGAATTTTCTTTGACGCGTACCAGAACAAATACAGATAACTTGCAATCGCTCCGATAAACGTTGCAAACGTACTGTAGTTTACGGCCTTAACATAGTCGCCGCCTTGCACGTACATAATGACGAAAGTTGAAACCAGAATAAAAATGACGCGAGCAAACTGTTCCCAAAGCTGAGAAATGCCAAAAGGACGCATATCTGCATTTCCCTGGAAAAAGCCGCGCATCAGACTCATCGGCGGCAAAATCACCAGCGTCGGCACCATGACGCGAATCGCTGCCGTCGCAACGTCAGTCGACACGACGGCGCTCTTTTGCGCAATGAGCGGCGCAAAAACGTACAGCAGACCACCGCACATGATCCCGGTAAACAGCATGAACAGTGAAGCAAACTTAAAAACTCTGACGCTGTTTTTAAACTTGTTTTGGCCGTTATACTCGGCGACCTGCCTGGCGATCGCGGTCGGAAATCCGGCGGTTCCAAGCGAAAGAAACAGCGCATATGGCGTGTAAGCCGTATTAAAGATTGCCTGTGCCGCATTTTGATGCTGAGGATTTCCCATCATTATCAGCCATGGTATCAAATAAACGATTCCGAGGATGCGGGAAAGGATGCTCCCAAGCATCATCCAAAATGCTCCGGATAATAATTTGTTTTTCATCCATAATTTCTCCAGTTATATATTTGACTTTTAAAAAATAAAAGACAACACAAATTAATTATATAACACTTTAAGCTTGTTTTTTTCAAATTTTGTCTAAAAAATGCAATAAAAAAAGGCTCGGAATCAAATTCCAAACCCTTTCGCATTTTATGATCCTACTTTGTAAGAGAAACGTTTTCCCAAAGTGTGTATGCCTTGGATGTCTCTTCCGTCATGCCCTTGACATGGTTCTTGACAGGCATTGCATCGTAGTAGTCCTGCATAGGAACAACGTAGGCCTGTTCGTTCATCCATGCTTGCCATTCCTTGAACTGCTTTACGCGCCACTTGTGGTCCGTAACGGCTTTTTGAGAATCGATGTTCTTCAGGTACTGGTTGTTCTTCTTTGAAACGAAGCGTGTCATGTTGAACGGTGCTGCTTCGCTGTAAAGGTCAGCAGGAGACGGTTCTGATGAAAGTGACCATGCACCGAAGAATACGTCGATGTCCTTGGAATCAGCCTCAACCTTGTCGTAGAAGTTGTTGAAGTCAAGCAGGCGGCCGTTTGTCAGCTTGCAACGAAGGCCGACCTTCTTCCAGCACTGGATGTAGTTCTTCATGATGGCTTCCTGGTTTGCTGAACCGGACATTGCGGCAATATTGATTGTGAGCTTCTTGCCGTCCGGAGTCTTGCGGTAGCCGTCCTTGCCCTTCTTGTAGCCCGCCTTGTCAAGCAGCTTGTTGGCCTTCTTGACATCCTGAGGATAGCCCTTGAGGGATGTGTTCTTGTATTCCTTGAACACTGCAGGAATCAGGGATGTGGCACGTGTCTTCAGACCGTAGCCGAACTTCTGGTTGACCTGGTCGACGTTCATGGCGTATGCCATGGCCTGACGCAGGGACTTGTTGTTCATCTTGGCGTTCTTGTTCTCGACGTTGACGCCCTTCTTGCTGTCGAACTTGCCGACCTTGAAGCCCATGTAGCTGTATGCGAGTTCAGGCTTGCCGATCATCGTGTAGCCCTTCGGCTTCTTGTTGTCGCCGTATACTGATGTCGGTTCGTCGAACATGATGTCATACTTCTTGGACTTCAGAGCAGCGCCGGCTGATGCTGAGGATACAGTCTGGATCGTGATCTTGTCCAGTGAAGGCTTCTTGCCCCAGTAGTATGGGTTCGGAACAAATTCAGCGGATTCACCCTGAACAATCTTGCTGAACTTGAATGGTCCGAACGTTACAGGGTTCTTGCGTACCTGGTCACAGGACTCGATCTTGTCGAACGGAACGTCCTTCAGGTATTCGTATGGTTCAGCCTCTTCCCAGAGATAGCCGGAGCCTGATGTCTGCATGCCCGGTGTCATCTGCTTGAAGTGAAGAACGACCGTGTGCTCGTCCTTCATCTCGATGCCGGAGATTGTGTCGGCCTTGCCCTTGTGATATTCTTCCATGCCCTTGATGTTCTTCAGGGAATCAGTGTAGCGGACGCCGCTGCACTTAGGGTTGGCGATGATTTCATAGGCGAATTCAACGTCCTTTGAAGTCAGTGGCTTGCCGTTTGACCACTTGACCTTTGGATTGATCTTGATTGTTGCCGTCTTTGCGCTGTTGTTGAAGGAAATGTCGGCAGCGCCGCCCTTGACGAACTTGTAGTTGTTGTCGCAGTTGAAGAGCGGCTGGATAGCGAACTGATATACTTCGGCATCATAGTTGTCCTGTGAGAGCTCTGGAGCAAAGATGCCCTTGAAGGCAGAGTCGGAAACCATGCCGATCTTCAGCGTGCCGCCCTTGACTGCAGCATTCTTGTTGTTATAGGCAATAGGCAGCGAAGCCTTTTCGGTCTTTGCGCTGTCACTGCTGCTCTTGCTGTTGCCGCAGCCTGCAAGTGCAAGTGCTGAGAGTGACAGAACTGCTGCAGCACCTGTGAAAACTTTTTTGGTATTCATAAAGAAACCCCCTAGTATTGAATTGGTATGATATTTTAAAAAGTTTATACCCTAAATTAAAACAGAAAAATTACCCCAGACGCTGACGCGCATCGGCTGCACGTCGCAGAACGTTGCCGACATAGCTGATGCCGACGCAGATCACGAGAATGACGAGCGCCGCCGGAAGCCATACCCATGGCCTCTGCGTCAGAACGGACGGATCGTTAGCATATCCGACCAGCGTTCCAAGACTTGGAACACTGTCCGGAAACCCGAAACCAAGGTACGTCAGCGAAACTTCAATCCCGATATTGCCGGCAAGCATCAAAGTTGCGTCAACGATGATAATCGAACTCAGATTTGGCAGCAGCTCTTTTAAAATAATCTTCAAATCGCTGCTGCCTGAAGTCTTTGAAGCACTGATGTAGTCTTTTTTCGATTCTGACAATGCCTTTGACCGAATCAAACGTGCTGTTCCGACCCAGTAAAAAGCCGACATGATTAAAACGAACGACCACATCGTGTATTTTGGAATAATCGTAACGATGACGATGATAATCATCAATGTCGGCAAAACCATCATAAAATCAAGAAAACGCATCATGACGTTGTCGACTTTTCCACCATAGTAACCGGCGACAAGTCCGAAAACAGTTCCGATTACTTCAATCAAGACCGTAATCGCAATCCCGATCAGAAGCGAGTTCCTCGCTCCGAGAATCAGCATCTTGAACACGTCGCGGCCGCCTTCGTCACCGCCGAGCAACATTCCGTCAGCGCCAGGATGGTTGTACTGCTTGAAGATGTCAACCGTCATAACCTTGTCCGTATTGAGGAACAAAGCTCCGATAAAAATCACTAAGAACAGAATAATCAGTAAAATCAATGCGCCTAATGCACCACGGTCTTTGGCAAATTCACGGGCCAAAACTTTCAAACCGGATGCTTCTTCATTCTTTTTTTGAATATTTTCAACGACTTCTTGTCCGCTGTATGCTTTTTCCGTTGTCTTTTTCTTAAACATCGACCTTCGCTCCCTTCAATTACTCGATTCTGACACGCGGATCAACGATACTTAAAATAATATCCGAAAGGAGCGTTCCGATTAAGTTAAGTATCCCGAACAAAAGAACCAATGCGGTAATAACCGAGTAATCACGGTTCGTCAGCGAGTTAATGAACAACAAGCCCATCCCAGGATAAGAAAAGACAGTTTCAATAAAAATCGATCCGCCAAGCAGGCCGGTAATCGAATATCCGGCAAATGCCGCAATTGGAAGCAGCGAATTGCGCAAGATATGTCGATTGAAGACGGTCTTTTCAGGAACACCCTTGGCACGGGCCGTTTTCACGTAATCCTGCGTCTTCGAATCGATGATTTCGCTTCGCAGGTACTGGCACGTGCTTGTCGTTGAAATGAGCGCCGCAAGCAGAGCCGGCAGAACCATGTGATAGATGCGGCTCATCACGTAGCCGAAGCCGCTTCCGGCACCGACCGAGACGGAACCGGACGTCGGGAACCAGCCGAGCACGTAGCCGAACAGCCACAGACCGAGCAGATAGAACACAAAGCCCGGAATTGCATACGAAATATAGTTATACAATTGAATCACGCGGTCAGACTTGCTGTTTTCAAACCGGCCAGCGATAATTCCTAAAGGAATCGCAAACAAATAGCTCAAAACAACGATGACAAGAGACAACCATAACGTATTGCCTGCACGAGATGCAATCAAGCCGGCAACCGGTGTCTTGAATTGGTATGAAATGCCCAAGTCGCCATGGAACAGGTTCGTAATCCAACGACCGTACTGAACGTACCACGGATCATAAAGTCCGGCTTGAACCTTCAATTCATGAATTCTGGCAGGAGATGTCTGAGGCGTGATGGCACCCGTAAACGGATCACCCGGCATCATTTTGGCTAAAATAAACACGAATACGCTCAAAATGATTATTTCGGGTATCATGATCAGAACACGACGCAAAACTGTTTTCCACATAATTACTTCTCCTCCCCTGCGTCCGGCAACGCAACCCAGTGCGTTTCGGATATTTGACGAAGGTCATAAACCTTACCGTCCTTGTCATACCACTTGTCCTGATTTTCGGTAAATTCTTTTTCGACTTGTTTGCGGTATGCGCGGTGCTCGTCACGATGTTCAACGTCGACTTGCGGAATAGCTGCAAGCAGACGCTTGGTGTAGATATGCTGAGGATGATTATAAATATCATCTCTTGAACCGATTTCGACAAACTTGCCGCGATGCATGATTGCAAGATTGTCGCACATGTGATAAACGACCCCAAGGTCATGAGAAATAAACATATAACTGATGCCCAAATCTTTTTGAATCTTCTTCATATAGTTCAAAACCTGAGCCTGAACCGACAGATCCAACGCAGAAACGGGTTCATCGGCAATAATCAGCTTCGGGTTGGAAGCAACTGCTCTCGCAACACCGATGCGCTGACGCTGACCGCCGGAAAACTGGTGCGGAAACTTGTACATTGCTTCTTCTTCCAAACCGACGATGTTAAGCAACTCTGCAACGCGATCCTTGACCTGATCTTCGGTGAAATCTTCGAAATTTCTGATTGGCTCAGCGATGATGTCCAAAATCTTTTTCCTGGGGTTCAAACTTGAAAGAGAATCCTGGAAAATCATTTGAACGTCTTTGTTATATTTATGTTTTTTGCGATTTTTTCGTTTAGTCACGTCATAGCCGTCATAAATAATCTGACCGCGCGTCGCTTTTTCCAAACCGACGATCGTCTTGCCGATCGTTGATTTGCCGGAACCGGATTCACCGATGATTCCGTAGCTTTGACCTGCCTTAATCGTAAAGTTTACGCCGTCAACGGCATAAACGTAATCCGTGATTCGATTGAAGAACCCTGAGCGAATTGGATAATGGACGCAGAGATCTTTAATCGTGATTAAATCTTTTGACTCACTCATTGTTCATCCACCTGCTCTTCGTCCGGAAATTTGAAATTCTTATAGCACGTACAACGTACTTCGTGTCCTGGTTCAACTTCATGCATGACAGGATCTTCTTCATGTTCTGATGCCGGAACCCATGAAACGCGGGGCGCAAATCGGCATCCTTTTTGCGGCATGTTCTTCAAAGAAGGAACCATGCCGTCAATCACGTAGAGATCATCGTTTTCGCTGTCAGCCTGAGGCATTGAACGAAGAAGCGAACGAGTATATGGATGTTTCGGATTTTCAAAAATCTGTTTTGTTGATCCGACTTCGACGATCTGTCCGGCATACATCACGGCAACTCGATCGGCCGTTTCAGCAACGACGCCCAAATCGTGCGTGATCAAGATTACGCCGGCATGCTTTTCTTTTTGAATGTCACGAAGCAAATCAAGAATCTGTGCCTGAATCGTAACATCCAGCGCCGTCGTCGGTTCGTCAGCAATAATGACGTCCGGCTTGCAGGCAACGGCAATCGCGATGATCACGCGTTGGCGCATCCCCCCGGAAAGCTCATGCGGATACATTCTGGCAACGCGTTCCGGCTTCGGAATCCCGACCTGATCAAGCAGTTCGATCACGCGGGCCTGCTTTTCTTCTTCAGACATCGTCGTGTGGAAATCCAGATTTTCTTTAATCTGGTCTCCGATCCGCATCAACGGATTCAAAGCTGCCAACGGATCCTGGAAAATCATGCCCATGTCGTTTCCGCGAAGAGCATTCATCTCATCCGCGCTCATTCCGACAAGTTCATGATCTTTAATCGAAACCGAACCGTCTTCTTTGACGACTCTTTGGTGATAAACAATACTTCCGCTGATCTCAGTCGAACTCATATTGTGCAGGCCAATCACGCTCGTGGCAAGAGTACTCTTGCCGCAGCCTGATTCGCCGACAATAGCGAGAATCTCATCAGGATAGAGATCAAGCGAAACATCGGTGATCGCATTATAGAACTGACCGTTTACTTTAAAGGCAGTATCTACATGCTGAATCGTTAACAAGGAATTTTCACTCACTATAACAAACCCCATTTATTAAATGATTATTAAAATTCTTATTGTCATTATATGCTATTTTTCAAAATTTTCAAATACTTTTTTTGAAAAAAGGCCGTCTGCAGACTTCAAGCTATTATTATTCATTCATAAATAATCTTTATATGCGTTATTATTGCATAAATATACCATTAAGAGATTTAAAAAGCGACCTGACAATTGTCACGAATCAAGAAAATGCATTGTAACACGAACATTCCTTATTTACGCTTGATTGTACGTCGCTTTTTAGCATCTATTCAAAAATATTCACAAATTATTTTTTGTGTTCTGCTGCTGACCAACGCTTCTTTTTTCCAAAAGATTGCAGCTATTCCAAAAATAGCATCATAAGTTTTCAATGCTCTTATAAGTTATTTTTCACTTATCACATTAAATGTCACTTTGTTATTTTAATAAAATGATTGGATTACATACTTTTCAGCAGCAAACGTTTTTTTCTCATAATTAAAACCGGTCGCGTTTCAGATCACCTTGACATCGCAAACCTGCAGTCCTGCGCTGGAAATGATTTTCATCAAAAGTCGTGCCATCTTTTCCGCAGACATGCTGCAATTCGTATCGATCCACCACTTCAAAGAACTCATAAAGGTCGTCACGATATAAAGGATGATAAAGTCCATCGGAATAACGTCCTCACCGTCTTTGACGTGCATCCTGCTGAAGATGTTCGAAAAATGTTCCGTCAGGAAATTTCTAAAACAATCAGCCATGACGAAATTATTCTGTCCCTCGAGTGCCATAACGTAAAAAGATCGATTTTTGGCAACCATCTTAAAAATCCTGGTTAAAATCTTCACCAGACGTTCTTTCCTGATGATGCAGCCCTCTTCTAAAATATCGCTTTCAATATTTTGAAACATCGGTGTCAGAGCATAGGAAAAAACCTGATCCAACACGTCCTGCTTATCCTTGAAGTGACTATAAAACGTCGATCGATTGATCATTGCTCTGTCAGAAATATCCTGAACCGTAATCGAATTATAGTCTTTTTCCTGAATCAGATTGATAAATGCAGTAAAAATCAGCTTCTTCGTTCTGATTACCCGCAAATCTTCTTTTTTTGTTTTTCTCATATTATATGTACCTCTTGTAGGACCAAAAAATCCGTAAAATCAGCAACATATTTTTACGATATGTTGTTTAAAATACATTGTCGCTGATTTTGAGCATTGAATTTCATTCGATTTGATATAAAATTAACTATGTTTAGTATAATCAACAAGTGTTGCATATTCAACACTGCTTGTTTATTTCGGAGTTTTATCAAGGAGATTTTTTATGGAGCCAAAATCATTAAGAGGCGGCATTGACGTCGGGTCAACAACCGTCAAAGTCGTTATCATGGATGAAAACAATGATTCTGTCTACCAAACCTATCAGCGCCACTTCTCTGACGTCAAAAAAGCCAGTGAAAAAGTTTTGCGAGAGGCAGCAGAAGCGGTTGGTTTGGATACGCCGATTTCATTTACGATTACCGGCTCGGGCGGCATGGGCCTGGCCGACGTCTTGAACCTCAAATTCATCCAGGAAGTTATCGCCTGCACCAAAACGGTCGAAGTCATTTGTCCGCAAACCGACGTTGCCATTGAACTTGGCGGCGAAGATGCCAAAATCACGTTTTTCGGCGCATCGCTTGAACAAAAAATGAACGGATCGTGTGCCGGCGGAACCGGTGCCTTCATTGATCAGATGGCAAGTCTGCTGAAAACCGATGCCAATGGTCTGAACGAACTGGCAAAAGGATATACGCACATTTATCCGATTGCCTCGCGCTGCGGCGTTTTTGCCAAGACTGACATTCAGCCGCTGATCAACGATGGCGCGCGTCAAGAAGACCTCGCTGCTTCGATTTTTCAGGCTGTCGTCAATCAGACGATCGCAGGTCTTGCATCCGGCCATAAGATTCAGGGCAACGTTGCTTTTTTGGGCGGTCCGCTTTACTTCATGAGCGAACTTCGCCAAAGATTCATCGAGACGCTGCATCTTAAAGAAGAAAACGTCGTCTTTCCTGAAAATCCGCAGCTCTTCGTGGCCAAGGGCGCTGCATTTTACGCAGGCGAAGAAGAACCGACGACCATCGCAAAACTGCTTGACTCGCTCGCCCACATCGGTTCTGCGCTTCAACCGACAAAATCTCTCGATCCGCTCTTTAACAACGAAGAAGAGCTGAAAGAATTTCGCAATCGCCATGCCAAGGCCAAAGTTGACTTTCGTCCGCTTGAAACATATTGCGGCAACGCTTATCTGGGAATCGATGCCGGTTCGACAACGACCAAAATCGTTTTGATGAGCGAAGACAAGAAAATTCTTTACACTTGGTACGGCAACAATGACGGTGATCCTCTTCAAAAGACGATTGATATTTTGACGGAAATGTACAAGCATATTCCGGAAAACGTCACGATTGCCAAAGCATGCACGACCGGATACGGTGAACATCTGATCAAAAGCGCTTTGAAAGCCGATCTCGGAGAAGTTGAAACGGTTGCTCACTATAAGGCTGCGCACTACTTCCAGCCAAACGTCGATTTTATTTTGGACATCGGCGGACAAGACATGAAAGCCATGCACGTTAAAAACGGTGCGCTTTCAACGATTCAATTAAACGAAGCCTGTTCATCCGGATGCGGGTCCTTCATTGAAACGTTCGCGCAATCGCTTCAATACGACGTCAAGGACTTCGCCAAAGCAGCTTTGCTCGCTGAAAATCCGGCCGATCTCGGCTCTCGATGCACCGTTTTCATGCAATCGCGCGTCAAGCAGGCTCAAAAAGAGGGTGCATCTGTCGGTGACATTTCTGCCGGACTTTCAATGTCCGTCATCAAAAACGCCTTGTTCAAAGTCATCAAGGCTCACTCCGCTGAAGACCTCGGTCAGCACATCGTTTGCCAAGGCGGAACGTTCTACAACGAAGCCGTTTTGCGCTCATTTGAAAAGCTTAGCGGTCAAAACGTCATCAGGCCAAATATTGCAGGTTTGATGGGGGCTTACGGTGCTGCTTTGATTGCCGAAGAACACTCAAAAGCAGGCGACGTTTCAACGATCATGACAACGGAAGAAATGGCGGGTCTGACTTGCGACAAAACGTTTGAACACTGCGGTCGCTGTGAAAACAACTGTCTGTTGACCATCACTCACTTCAATGACGGTCGCAGCTTCATTACGGGTAATCGCTGCGAAAAAGGTCTGCGAATCAAACTTGCTCCAAAAGATCAGCGCGTCAACCTCGTTAAAGAAAAATATCATAAGCTATTCTCATACCGTCCGTTAAGAAAGAAGCTCGCAACTCGCGGCACGATCGGAATTCCGCGCGTGCTCAACATGTACGAAAACTATCCTCTTTGGGCAACGTTCTTTAAAGAACTCGGCATCAGAGCCGAAATTTCAACCCGTTCCTCAGAAGAGATGTATGAATCAGGGATCGAAACGATTCCGTCGGATACGGCATGCTACCCTGCCAAAATGGTTCACGGCCACATTCAATGGCTGATCGACAAAGGTTTTAAGACTATTTTCTATCCTTGCGTCGTTTACGAACGTCAAGAATCAAAGGCTGCCAACAACCACTTCAACTGCCCGATCGTCCAATCTTATCCTGACGTCATCCGCATGAACGTCGACGAAATTCGCAACGGTCAGGTTGACTATCGGAATCCGTTCCTGAATCTGGCAGATTTTTCATCAACCGCAAAGAACCTCTACGAAACGTTCAAAGATTTCGGCGTGACGCAAAAAGAAGTCGAAGATGCCTTGAACGCTGGATTTAAAGAAATGGACAACTTTAAACGCTGGATCCAAAATCGCGGTGAAGACACGTTGATGATGATGCGTCAAAACGGTCAGCACGGGGTCGTTTTGGCCGGACGTCCGTACCACCTCGATCCACAAATCAACCGCGGAATTTCGCAGATCATCTGTGCCGAAGGGTTCAACGTTTTGACAGAAGACAGCATTTCTCACATGGGCAACGTCGAAGGACTGCGCATCGTCAACCAATGGACTTATCACTCGCGCTTGTTTGCAGCCGCAAGAGTTGCCGCAAAGATTCCTGAACTGGAATTCGTTCAGCTTAATTCTTTCGGCTGCGGCATCGATGCCATTACGACCGATCAAGTCGAAGAAATTCTTTCACGCTACAATCGTTTGTACACCGTGCTCAAGATCGACGAAGGAACGAACATCGGCGCAATTCGCATCCGAATCCGTTCGCTCAAGGCCGCCGTTTTGGAACGCGACGAACGCCACATCGTTCCGGAAAAGCTTTACGACCTTGAACGTCCGAAGCAGTTTACGAAGGACATGCGCAAAAAGCATACCCTGCTGATGCCGATGCTTTCGCCGATTCACCAGTCAAATCTGGTTGACGTTGCGTTAAGAGCATCCGGCTACAACGTTGTCAACTTGCCGGTTGAAAGACGACATTCGGTTGACGAAGGAATCAAGTACGTCAACAATGATGCGTGCTACCCTGCAATCATCACGATCGGACAAATGATCGAAGCACTGAAGAGCGGCAAATACGACCTCGACAACGTTTCCGTCATGATGACACAAACAGGCGGCGGATGTCGTGCGACAAACTACATTCCTTTGATCAGAAAAGCACTCAAGGATGCCGGTTTCCCGCAGGTTCCGGTCATCTCAATGTCGCTTAATGCCAAAGGCACCGAAAAATCGCCAGGATTCAAACTGACGCTTCCGCTTGTCAAGCGCGTTGCTTTGGCCTTCCTTTACGGAGACCTGTTCGAGCGCGTCGTATACCGCACGAGACCTTATGAAACGGAAGAAGGAGCAGTTGATGCCCTTCACAAAGAATGGCTCAATAAAATTCAGTCCAACGTCAAAAACGGCAGTTTCCACGAATTTAAGCGCAACGTTTCAAAAATCGTCGAAGATTTCGACAACATTCCGTTGACCGACGAAAAAAAGCCGCGCGTTGCCATCGTCGGCGAAATTCTTGTCAAATATTCGCCGATCGCAAACAACAATATCGTTCGCGTGCTTGAAAACGAAGGTGCAGAAGTCGTTTGTCCGGACATCGTCGGATTCATGAACTACTCGCTTTACAACCTGGTTTACAAACACGACCATCTTGGCGGTTCAAAGAAGAGCAAGGTTTTGGCCGAGCTGGCCATCAAGATGATTCGCCTTTGCGAAAAGCCAATGAACGAGGCATTGAAGAATTCCGAACGTTTTGATGGCATCGAAGCCATCGAACAAATCGCAGATGGCGCCCAGGATATTTTAAGCCTGGGCAATCAAACCGGTGAAGGCTGGTTCCTTACCGGCGAAATGGTCGAAAGCCTGCAAAACGGCGTCAACAACATCGTCTGCATGCAGCCGTTCGGATGCTTGCCTAACCACGTTGTCGGCAAGGGCGTCGTTAAAGAGCTTCGTTCCAAGTACCCGATGGCAAACATTGCTTTGGTTGATTATGACCCGAGTCTGTCATTCGTCAACCAGCTCAACCGCATCCGTTTGATGTTGGCAACGGCCAAGAAAAACATGACTGAAAACGTTAAATGATCTGATTGGCGCTCGTCGTCGATCAGGTAAAAAATATCGCTGGCTTTTTTATTTAATGCCCCTTACCTTCAAAGTCTTAAATCAGGCTTTGGCGGTAAGGGGCATTTTTTAAATTTCATTTTGACGAAAATGATTTCTGAATCTGCTACAAACTGTTCATTTTATATCACCTTTAGTTCAAAAAACCACAAAAATATTCCTGATTTCTTCAAAAATGTGATAGAATGACAATATAATTATTTGGGGGTTTAAGAACGGATGAAATTTGCCGAGATTTGGTTAACAGGTTTAACATGGTTCTTGTGGATTCTTTTTGCAATGTTTCTGATCAGCAACATGTGGGGATGGGCTGCGCTTTATTTCGTAATCGCATCAGTTGCTTGCAACATTGATCCAAAGAGCGCGGACAAAGCTGAAACAACTGTCGAAGAGGCGATTGCCACAACGGAATTGCAATAAGGGAGAGGATTTTGAAAAAATCTGCCTTAAGTTTAAAACGAGGCTGGAAAAAACTATGTCTCTAACAAAAGTCCCGGGATGATTTGCAAAATTTCATCCGGGACTTTGTTTGTGTATGCGACGTTAAATGTGTGCTTTGACTGCAACCAAGAGCTGCCATTTACGGGCAAATCTCAGAAATCGGCTTTTTGCCCGTAATCGGGAGCCGGAATTTACGGGCAAATTCCAAAAATCGCCGTTTTGCCCGTAATCTGGAGCTGGAATTTACGGGTTCATGAGCGCTCGGCTTCACACCTTGCCTGATGCCGGACAAAATCAACCGGCCTGCACCCTCCTTTGCGAAAGCTTGATAACGTGTTTTCCGTTTGCTTCCGGAATCGTATTGGCATAATCTTCATGATAAATAAAGCCCGATCCGCCGAACTTTTGAAAGATTGCCGCAGTTTCAGCCAGATTTTCAAGCATCCGCCCGTTTTCAAACGTTTGGAACATGCAAACGTACTCGCCCGCTTCTTTTATGAATTCGCCGGCATCGTCACGATAAAAAATTGCTGCAGGCTTAAGATTTTCTTCATCAATTATGACTCCGTACTGCATCCCGAGCTCAATCGAGTTGACGATGAAGTGTTTTTTTAGTTTTTGATCAACGATTCCATATCGTTTCGCTTCGTCCGTTTCAAAAAAGACCGTCCCTGCGCCGATTTTTATAAATTCGTTCATGCGCTTGATCAAAAAATCAAGTTCGCATTTCCGTTTTTCCAACAGTTTCATTTTTTCATCCAAAGCCAGGCGTTTTTTCCGCATGAATTCAGCCTGTTCAACAAGCACGTCCTTCCTGAAAAAACTCTGGATCTCATCAAGCGATGCCCCCAATTCCTGAAGCATCTTAATCGTTGCCATCTTGTCGCACTGCATGACATCATAGAAGCGATAGCCGTTTTTTGCGACTCGAATCGGCTTTAAGAGACCGATTTCATCATAAAAATAAAGCGTTTTTTTCGTGACGTGGCAGAGTCTGGCGAAGTCGCCCGTACTAATTTCGGTTAATTCCATCTTGACTGTCCCCTTAGGTGATACTTTATAAAAACATTATAGTCTTTTTTTGAGGGGGATTGAAATGACACAAGAATTGACAACAACTGAAATCAAAGCCAAAATTCGCCTGTTTGCCTGGCCGATTACGCTGAGCATGCTGGTTGCGCAGCTTTACAGCGTCATCGACATGGCCGTGATCGGCCGTTTTTTAGGCGCAAACGAACTGGCCGCAGTCGGAAATGCCGCCAACGTCATCATGGTTTTTTTGGCTATTTCCGGTGGCCTTGAGATGGCCGTTGAAATCATCGTTTCGCAGCTGATCGGACAAAAAAATCAGGACTCTTTAGCACAAACGACGCGAACAGTGCTGGCTTTTGACGGCATATGCGGCATCATCGTCGCCATTTTGGGCATCTTCTGTTTGCCCGCTGTATTTCATCTGATCAGCGTCCCGGACAACCTGATGCGCTACGCTTTGATTTACGGCAGAATCTATCTGGCCGGTCTTTTTCTGATTCACGTCTATGACGGAGGCCGTGCAATTCTGACCGCTGCAGAAGATACGAAAAAAAGCTTTTATCTGATGCTGACAACGACTGTTCTAAATCTTATTTTAAATTTGTTTTTTATCGTCGGACTCAAGCTCGGCGTGGCCGGATCCGCCATGGGCACCGTTTTGGCCCAGCTCATCGGTGCGCTTTTGACTCTCAAGCTTTTGGACGACAAATTTCATTTTGCAAAATGCAGCGGCAAAATTTTCAATGCAAAACAAATCAAAGACGTTCTTCATATCGCTTTGCCGACGACTTTCCAGCAGTTCGTCGTAACGTTTGGCGGCGTGCTCATTCAAAGTTTCGTCAATCCGTTCGGACGAGAGGTCATCATCGGCTACGTCGCAATTCTTCGCATCATGAACTTTTTCAGAATCGTTTTGGTGGGACTGGCACAAACCTTGACCGTTTACGGGGCCCGGCTCATTTCGGCCAAACAGTTTTCAGGCTTCAAAAAGGTCTACCGCGAGTGCAGCAAAATCGGCCTTTGGTACTGTGCTTTGCAGGCAGTCGTTTTTGTCTTTTTTTCAAAATACATTGCCGCAATCTTCTTTGATGTTTCAAAGCATCCAAAAGCGCTCGCGTTTTTTTCGACATACCTTTTGGCATTCCTGTTCATCCAGGTTGCAAGCATTTTTAAATTTCAAAATGAAGGGCTGCTGCGTGCCACCGTGCAAATGAAAAAATACCTCTGCTGCAACGTCGGTGAACTCTTCCTGCGAATTTTTCTGACGTTTGTTTTAATCAGACTCGCCTTCTTTTCAACCAACGTTTTTTGGATAGGAGAATTGCTTGCGCGCTTCCTGATGCTCTTACTGTCAACTTGCTATCTGAAAAAAACGACGGACGGATGGAAGAAAGCAGAAAAAGGCTGTTGACAAAAAATTAACAATAGATTAATATTTAACTCATAATAAATGAGGAGCAATGAAGAGATGAGTAGTCAGATGCGTTCTTACAGAGAGCCGTTGGGTGGTGGAAAACGGCAGAAAAGCTTCTTTCGAAGATGGTCTCGGAGCTGTTTGAACGGTGAGTCTCATGGCAAGCCGGTCACGGTCAGCGCCCGATAAAGCGCTCGGGTCTTCTGCATTCGTCAGCGGAGTACCCGTCGAGGTTGCGATTGAAAGGTCGCAACAAAACAGGGTGGTAACACGTGAAAACGTCCCTGGGGCAATGGTCCCCGGGGGCGTTTTTTATTTGAAAGGAAAGGTGAATACATATGCCAGCCATAAAATTAGAAAATATCAACGTTACTTTCAAGGCGAAAGAAAAAGAAGTCGAAGCAGTCAAAAACGTCTCGCTTGAAATCGAAAAAGGCGACATCTACGGCATTATCGGTTATTCAGGAGCCGGAAAAAGCACTTTGGTCAGGGTCATCAATCTCCTGCAGCGTCCGACTTCAGGCAAGGTTTTCGTCAATGATTCGGACCTGGTTTCTTTAAGCAGCAAAGAATTGCGAACGGAACGCAAAAAAATCGGCATGATCTTTCAGCATTTCAACCTGATGAATTCAAGAACCGTGCTCGGAAACATTGAATATCCGCTTCTTTCAACCAATCTGAGCAAGGGTGAACGCCGCAAAAAAGCTGAAAAGCTGCTTGAATTGGTTGAATTGTCAGGATACGGAGACGTTTACCCCGATCGCTTGTCCGGCGGTCAAAAACAGCGCGTCGCAATTGCCAGAGCGCTCTCAAACGATCCGGAAGTCTTGATTTCAGACGAAGCAACGAGCGCGCTTGATCCTAAAACCACCGGCTCGATTTTGGAACTGCTTCAAAAAGTCAATCGCGAACTCGGCATCACGATCGTCCTGATTACCCACGAGATGCAGGTCGTCAAATCGATCTGCAAGAACGTGGCCGTGATGGACTCAGGCAAAATCATTGAAGCAGGTCCTGTTTCCGAAGTTTTCATTCATCCAAGGACCGCTCTCTCTAAAGATTTCATTGAAAGCTCAACAAACGTTGATACCGCCATCGAGCGAATCCTCAAGCGGTTTAACGATTGGAGCGAAACCAAACACCTGCTTTACCTGAAATTTGCCGGAGACAACACCGAAGACGGCGTCATTTCCCGCATCTCAAAAGAAACGGGCGTTGACGTCAGCATCCTGTTCGCCAACATGGACGTCGTCGCCGGCGTTGACGTCGGCTACACTATTTTAGCAATTTCAGGCCAAAAAGACGCCATCGAGCATGCCGTTTCGATTTTAACGAATGCCGGTGTCGAAACAAAAATTTTGAAATGAGGTGACCAAAATGTTCCAAACGCTATTTCCAAACGTCGTTGACATGAAAGCTGAATTTATTGATGCAATCTGGCAAACCATTTACATGACTCTCGCCTCTGCATTTTTCGCAGGAATTCTAGGTCTTGCGACCGGAATTCTGTTGGTAATTACGGAAGAAGGCGGAATCGCAGAAAACAAACCGCTTTATGGCGTCATCGACAAGCTCGTCAATCTTTTGCGTTCAGTTCCGTTCATCATCCTGCTTGCGGTCATCTCGCCTTTGACGATTCTGATCGTCGGAACTTCAGTCGGCACGACTGCAGCAATCGTTCCTCTGGTCTTCGGGATTTTTCCGTTTTATGCTCGCCAGATTCAGACTGCTCTTTTGACCGTTGATCGCGGCGTCATCGAAGCTGCCGAATCAGTCGGTTCCAGCCCTCTTGAGATTATCTTCCGCGTCTACTTGCGCGAAGGTCTCGCAGAAATCATCCGGACTTCGACAATAACCGTCATCAGCCTGATCGGACTGACCACAATGGCAGGTGCCATCGGCTCCGGCGGCCTCGGCGACATTGCCATCAGCATCGGTTACGCGCGCTACGAAAACGACATTACGCTTGCGGCAACGCTCGTCATTTTAATCATGGTCTTTTTCGTCCAGATCATCGGCGACATTTTGGTCAAGCTTGTCGAAAATCATAACGAATTCAAGCTTGAAACCAAAACCTTTCTCGGAATTGCCGCAAGCGCCGCAGTCATTTTGCTGCTCGTTTTCGGCTTGTCAAACGGAAAATCAGCTGATACCAACGATTCAAAGACGATCGTCGTCGGATCGACCAATACCGACTATCAGGTTTGGAAACACATTGCTAAAAGCAATGCCGCAAAGAAGCTCAACCTGCATTTAAAAGTCAAAAACATTACCAATGGCGTTCAGTTGAACGATGCAACGTCGCAAGGATCGCTCGACGTCAACGCTTTCCAGTCATGGTCGTATATGGACACGTACAACCGCCAGCACAAAGGCACCAAGCTGGTTGCTCTTGGCACGACCTACTACGAGCCGATGGGTCTTTATTCTAAAAAATACAGCAAGCCAACCGAAATTCCGGATGGTGCGACCATTGCGATTGCCGACAACCCTTCACAGGCTGCGCGCGGCTTGCTTTTGCTTCAATCAGCCGGCATGATCAAGCTCAAGTCAAATTTCGACTATGCAACGGGTACCGTCAGCGATATTACGGAAAATCCGCACAAGTATCAGTTCAAACAAATCGATGACACGACCGGACCGCGCATCCTGAATTCAGTTGACGCAGTCATCATTTCCAATTCCGTTGCCTTTGACGGCGGGCTGAACGTCTTAAAGGATTCAATCTATCACGAAACGATCAACAAAAACACGCGCTACAACATCAATATCATCGCAACGGCCAAAAAGAACAAAAATAACAAGGAATACAAAAAAATCGTCAAACTCTTCCATTCAAAAGAAATTCAAGAATACGTCGGCAAAAAGTTCGATCATACGAAAGTCGAGGTCAAAAAGCCGGTTTCTTATTTGAAATAATGAAAAAGAGCGTCTTCTCCGAATCAGCAATTCGGAAAAAACGCTCTTTTTATTATTTAGAAATTCGTTAAAGCAAAGGATATTTTGGAAAAACGTTTTTACTCTACCGTCACGCTCTTTGCAAGGTTGCGAGGCTTGTCGACGTCATATCCGCGCTGTTTGCTCGTATAGTATGCGAGCAGCTGAGCCGGCACGATCGAAACCAGCGGCGTCAGCAACGGATGAACATCCGGCAACACGATTTGATCCCCTGCATTTGACAGAGATCGTGAGACGATCGTGATGACGTTTGCCCCGCGAGCAATCACTTCCTGAACGTTGCTTCTCGTGTGCGCTGCGGTTTTTTCGTCAGTAATGATTGCAATCACCGGGGTACCTTCTTCGATCAAGGCAATCGTACCGTGCTTAAGTTCACCGGACGCAAAACCTTCAGTCTGGACATAGGAAACTTCCTTGAGCTTGAGCGCCGCTTCAATTGCCGTATCATAGTCGATCGAACGTCCGATGTAAAATGCATTGCGCGTCGTCTTGAGATTTTTTTCAGTCAGTTCTTCGATTTCATGCTTTTCGTCAACCATCGTTTGCATCGCGTTTGCAACTTTGGCAAGTTCCAAATGAATGTCAAAATCTTTGGCGGCCTCAATTCCGCGTTCTTCTCCCAGTTTCTTGGCCAAGATTGCTTCGACTGCAATTTGCGCCGTATATGCTTTCGTCGAAGCAACGGCAATTTCCGGACCGGCATGCAAAAGCAGCGTATAGCTTGCTTCGCGCGACAATGTTGAGTTCGGAACGTTCGTAATCGTCAGGCTCGGGTAACCCAGCTCATTCGTTTGAACAAGGACCTGACGGCTGTCGGCCGTTTCGCCGCTTTGCGTCAGATAGATGAAGAAAGGTTTTTCGGAAAGAAGCGGCATATTGTAGCCGAACTCTGACGAAACGTGTACTTCCGTCGGAATCTTAGCCAGCTTTTCGAACAATTCGCGACCGACAAGTCCCGCATGATAGCTCGTGCCTGCAGCAACGATGTAGATGCGGTCGCTTGCTTCGATTGCCTTCAGCAAGTCGGCTTCAATTTTGATATTGCCGTTTTCATCGAAATATTCCGTTGCAAGTTTGCGCATGACGGCTGGTTGCTCATCGATTTCTTTCAACATATAATGCTCATAAGCGCCTTTTTCAGAAGCACTTGCGTCTTGATCGACGTAAAAAGGCTTTCGTTCAATCTTTTTGCCGTTCTTGTCTTCAATTTCGATGCTGTCCGGCTTGACGACGACAACGTCTCCGTCCGTCAATTCGATGAACTCGTGCGTTTCCTTAAGCATTGCCATCGAGTCGGAACAAACAGCATTGAAACCTTCGCCAACTCCGATCAACAACGGACTTTTCGATTTTGCGACATATAAGGTTTCGGGATCTTCGCGGTCCATCAGCAGAAATGCGTACGAAGAAGACTCGTCAAGCACGCTGATCGTCTTTTTGAAAGCTTCCTTCGTTTCAAGTCCTTCGTTTGAAAAATGTTCAACCAGCTGAACGATGACCTCAGTATCCGTTTCGCTTGCAAAATGCACGTCCGACAGATACTTCGCCTTTAATTCCTTAAAATTGCCGATGACGCCGTTGTGAACGAGATAAAAGCGGCCATTTTCCGAAATGTGCGGATGCGCATTCGTTTCACTCGGAATTCCGTGCGTAGCCCAACGCGTGTGTCCGATGCCGGCAGTTCCCTTTACGTCAGCCGTTACTTTGTCCTTTAAATCAGCGATGCGCCCTTTGACCTTAACGAGAAAATCATTTCCGTTGCCGTTGTTTACGTAGATGCCTGCTGAATCATAACCGCGATATTCAAGTTTTTCCAAGCCGTTGATCAAAATTTCAACCGCATTGTCTTTGCCTGTAATTCCAACAATTCCACACATTTTAAGTTTCCATCCTTTTGTCTTTTTCTTTAGATTGGTTGTTATCATTTTAAATTGGTATATTCCATTATTTTTCTTGGAAACCCAATCAGCATGTATAATATACCGCTTCTATAAAATGATGTCAACAAAAACATCAAAATTGGTACAGGTATAGACCAATGGTTGTGATGAAACATATGCCCCTTTTTTTGCTGCATTATTTCCTTAAATATGCTTATGATAAGTGTTATACGCACTAAATCTTTCGATGCGACGTGCTTTTGGTAAAATCCAAGGCGTCCGATGGCAATCGACTTCTTGAATTTGGAAAAAATCGCTGCAGAATATTTACCGTTTACGGGCAAATTCCGAGAATCGACGGTTTGCCTCATAATCGGCGACTGGCATTTACGGGCTAATCTTCAAAAAACGGCATTTTGCCCGTAATCACTCCTTGTTGCTCGGAGGGGTCGAAAAATGTTCTACCGCCGCCTTCAGATTTGAGGCACACGGTCCTGAAAGTAGACAAAAACCGGGGGAAATGTGTGATTTTTGTCTACCTGACTCTTCAAATTCGGCTCGCGCGGCCTCGAAAGTAGACAAAAACTGGGAGAAATGTCTGATTTTTGTCTACCGTCTACTCCAAATTCGGCCCGCGCGGCCTCGAAAGTAGACAAAAACTGGGAGAAATGTCTGATTTTTGTCTATCGCCGACTCCAAATTCGGCCCGCGCGGCCTCGAAAGTAGACAAAAACTGGGAGAAATGCCTAATTTTTGTCTACCGTCTACTCCAAATTCGGCCCGCGCGGCTCCAAAAGTAGAACAAAATCTCCAAAAATTGGAAAAATGTTCTACTCAGTTACCTTCGCCAAAGCAGTGTGGTCTCAGATTATGGACAAATCTCAGAAAGCACCGTTTTGCCCGTAACCAAGGTCAGGTGCAGCGATTGAGCAGTTGCCGCGCAGCACTGCATTTGGCAAAATCACTGTTGTTTACGGACACATCGATGAAAATGGGCATGCTGTCCGTAAACGGACTGTTCCAAAAATGGCGATTACGGACAAAATGGTCAAAAACAGCTGTTTGTCCGTAAATTTGAGTGAAATCTTGGCGTACTGCCCAAAAATAAAAAATACGTGCCATCACAGCACGTATTTTTATCATTATTTAGTTGCGTACGGGCTCATGAGCGTTCGGCTTCACACCTTGTTCTAATCGGGTTTCGCCTCACATTCCCCCTATCGCAACCAAGGACCTCCCTGGACGAGGCAAGCTCGCCTTCGGTCGTCCAATGCTTGCGTACGGGCTCATGGGCGTTCGGCTTCACACCTTGTTCTTAGCTCATTCATCTTGACAAAATCATTCGTGAAAATGCCGGCAACGTTTTTTTCCATCAGTTTTTTTGCTTCTTTTTCATCATCAATCGTCCAAATGCGCTGAACGCCGTCAAAATCATGATATTTATCGGGATGGATGCCGGAAAGTCCGTTGTCCACAACAACTTTTTTGGGATCGGAAATTTTTTTGTCCACAAGCCAGTTGCAATCAAGATTTTTATCAATCGCAAGGCATCTCAGCATTGTCTGCAGATTAAACGATGAGTAGATGAGCGGATGCTTGAACTCGTATTCTTTGACCATGTTGAGCACAATCTCTTCAATTCCCTGATACTCGTATTTGTCAGTCTTGAATTCAAGGTTTGCCAAAGCATCATGTTTTTCAATCAACTCAAACACGTCCTTTAAGTCCGGAATCGTTTCGCCGTTTTCCAGATGAAACTGCTGCAGCTCCTCATGCGTGTAATCCTTGATGTTTCCCTTGCCGTCGGTGGTGCGGTTGATTTTTTCATCGTGCATCACGACCGGAACCTGATCCTTTGTCAAGTGAACGTCAAATTCGATTCCGTCTGCACCGTTTTCCAAGGCGTATTCAAAGCCTTCAAGCGAGTTTTCCGCAAATTTTGCGGGATAGCCGCGGTGTCCAAAAATTTTCGTCTCAATTTTCATAAAAAAATCCTTCTTACTTGTCAAAGCCGTTAGCCTTGTTATTTGATGCAACGTATTTGTTCATTGAAGTCTGTGCCTCAGTCAAGGCGGTCCTGGCATCTTTTCCGTCATAAATCTGTTCCATTGCGGTTTGGATCAACAGACGGTTTTGAACCAAATTCTGCATGAAAATGCCCGAGTTCGCCTTGTTTGGCGTCGTACGGTTAAGCTGCTGACTCGGAATCTTTGCCTGCGGCATCTTCTTGTAAAGCTTCTTCAAAACATCCTGATCTGCCGATTGCTTGTTCAAGGCAAGATATCCGGTTTGCGCCTGCCAGCTTGCCTGTGATTCGGGCGTCAAGAGATATTTGACGAGTTCCCAGGCGCCGCGTTGAACATCTTTGGACTTGTCATTTGAAATCCAGAGCGAAGCCCCGCCAATGGAGACTCCGTTGGCTTTTTTACCGTCTTCATGAGGATAGTAGCAAACGCCGATTTCATCCTTCGTTCCCGTTGTCAGCTGCGTGATCGACCCGGACGATTGCAGGAACATCCCTAAACGCCGTGACAAAAATGCCGCTGTTTCGTTCGTTCCGGCATTTGAACCAGCACCGTAGTTCATGAAACTGCCCTGCTTGAGTCCGTTTTGGATCCACTTCATCGTATTGACGGCAGTGCCTGACGTGAAATCAACCGCAGTCGGGACGCCGTTATGGCCGTCATCTTTGTTTGCCATGCACACCCCTGCATTTGCCAGGAACTGTTCGAAGAACCAGCCGTAGATTTCGATGCTCATGCCCTTGATCTTATGATTTGATTTCTTATAGATTGCGTTTGCAACGCGCGTGACGTCAGAATATGACGGATCAAGCGGAGGCGGCGTGATGCCGAGCTTTTTAAGCAGCGTCTTGTTATAGTAGAGCACGGGCTGCGAAGAGTTGAACGGCATCGAAAGCTGCTTGCCGTCCTTTGAATAAAAGGCACGTGCCACTGATGAAATCTGACTGACGTCATAACCGTCTTCGTCAATGAACTTTTGAACCGGCGTCGTATGCTTGCTGTAGTACATCTGCGCGCTCGAAATATCCATTGCCTGGAAAACCGCCGGCGAAGCATCCGTTCCGTGAGTGTTCAAAATTTTTTGCACAGCTTCATTATAGTCGCCTTCAAATTCCGCTTCAACTTCATATTTGTCCTGACGCTTGTTGAATTCGTTCACCAAACGCTTGAGTTCGACCTGCGCCGGACCGGTCATTTCATGCCAAAACACGATTTTCGTGCGCTCGGAAGCAGAAACGTTCGCCGGATTGGCCGCAAACGCCATGATGGAAAATGCAGCGCCCAATGCCACTGCGATCTTTTTGATCTTCATTATTTGACCGCCCCTTCATTAATGCCTGATTTAAACGACTTTTGACCAATAAACAAGACGATCAGCGTCGGAATCACGACAATTGCCGCACTTGCCTGAATCATTCCCCAGTCATTGAACGTTTCTTGGGATTGCAACTGACGCAAACCGTCCTGCACCGGTCTGTATTTGTCAGAAAAAGTCGTCAGCATTGGCCAAAGATACTGATTCCAACTGCTCAGGAAACTGTATGAGGCAAGGGTCAGCAGACTGATCCTGGCATACGGCAACGTGACTTTCGTGTAAAATTTCCAATGGGAAAGTCCGCAAACGTCGGAAGCTTCCTTCAGTTCAGCAGGCATCTGCCTGAAATTCTGACGCAGCATGAACGTGCCGAAAGCAGACGTCAAAAACGGCACGACCATTACGGAATAAGTGTTAAGCAGATTCAGCTGGCGCATCGTCGCAAAGTTCGGAATGACTTCTGCTTCAAACGGCAGCATCATCGTGGCAAGGAACAGGCCGAACAGGAAATTGCGGCCTCTGAATTTCAAAAAGACGAACGCATAGGCACTCATTGAGCAAAAAATCAATTGAAATGCAGTGGTTAAAACCGAAATCACCAGACTGTTCAGCAAATAGCGGATAATTGCCGTGTTTTTCATGGCATTGACATAGTTGTCAAGCGAAATATGAGTGCTGAACAAGCTGCCTGACGAAATGTCGGCCGTCGGCAGGAAACTTGTCCAAAGTCCCAGAACAAACGGCGTCAGGATAAAGACCGAAAGCAGGCATAAAACCACGTAGCGACTGATGCGCTCTTTTTTCGACATTACTTCTTCCATCAGTATGTCACCTTCTTTTCCAGGAATTTAAATTGAATCAGCGTAAAGATGGCGATGATGATTGCCAAAACGACCGATTCCGTGCTTGCAAGAGCATAGTTGCCGTTCAAGAACGCATCTTGATAAATGCGATAGACCAAAAGATTCGTGGTGTTGTTCGGTCCGCCGGCCGTCATCATGTCGATCAGTCCGAAACTTTTGAAAGCATCGATCAAAGTAATGATTGCCGCAAAAAACAGCGTTGGCGAAATCATCGGAATCGTAATCTTAAAGAACTGATAACGCTTGGAAACACCAGCGATTCGCGCTGCCTCATAAAGCGTCACCGGCACCGACTGCAACGCTCCGAACAAAATCAAAAACGTAAACCCGAGATTCATCCAAACGGTCGAAACGATGATGGCAAACATTGCCCAGCCAGGCTGAGTCAGCCAGTTGACCACCGGCAGATGAAGAAATTCGGCAATCTTGTTCAACAATCCGACCGAAGGATTGAAGATGAACAGCCAGAAGATGGCGGCAACGGAAACCGACACGCCCATCGTGGCAGAAAAGGCGGTTCTGAAAAAGCCGATGCCTTTCAGTTTGGCGCTTGCGGTTTGTGCCAGAAGCAATCCCAAGGCAATCGTCAGAATCGACACGAACAAAACGTAAATGAACGTGGCTTTCATGCTGTTAAGATAAGCACTTGACGTAAACAAATCAATATAATTCTGCAACCCGACGAACACGGTCGGCTTGCCCAAACTGTTCGTCAAAAAGAAGCTCATCCAAATCGTCTTGATCATCGGATAAAAAACAAAGACCGACAAGATCAAAAGCGAAGGTCCAAGAAAAAGCAGCGCATAATGCTTGTCATGTGCTTCGATATCGTACCCGATGCTGATTTTTGAAGCCTTATCGTGCAGCTGTTGCGACAAACTCTTCTTCTGATCGACTTGTTCCATTTGAAGAACCTCCCTTGGCGAATAATTTCCCTGTTTTGTCAAAGATGTAGAAAATCCCCTGCGGTTTGACGAACATGCGCTGATTGATCATCCAATCATGATTCATGTCGTCATCAACGGTCACTCTGATTTCGTCACCGCCGTCAAGTTCAAGCTCAATAATCGACATGTTGCCGAGATATTCAGCATTGACGACTCTGGCATTTGACCGGTCGGCTGCTTTTTCAACGGAAAATCCAGAGGGGCGAACGCCGACGATGTAATCATCGCGATCCATGCCGTCTTCGCAGTCAAATTCCAAGCTTTCATCAACGATCAGCTTATTCAAACGAGCGTCATACGTTGCTTCAAGCAGATTCATGCGCGGCGTGCCGAAAAATTCGGCAACGAACGTATTTGCCGGATGATTATAGATTTCAAGCGGCGTGCCGATCTGCTGAATCTTGCTGTCGTGCAAAACCATGATGCGATCGGCCATCGTCATGGCTTCGACTTGATCATGCGTCACGTAAATCATGGTCAGGCCAAGTTTTTGCTGCAGCATGCGAATTTCGGAACGCATCTTGCCGCGAAGCTGCGCATCAAGGTTTGACAACGGCTCGTCCATCAGGCAGATTTCTGCATCGCTCGCAATCGCGCGCGCAACGGCCACGCGTTGGCGCTGACCGCCGGAAAGGTCGCGCGGCTTGCGGTCGCCGTACTCGGTCAGATTGACCATGTCCAATGCTTCGTCAACGCGGCGCTTGATTTCCTCCGCATCCATTTTGTGTTCCTTGAGTCCGAAAGCAACGTTGTCGCGCACGCTTAAAAACGGGAACAACGCATAATTTTGGAAAACCATCGTCAGGTTGCGGTCTTGCGGCGGCAAATTCGTAACGTCTTTGCCGTCAATTTCAATTTCGCCTTCAGAAATCGAAATCAATCCTGCAATCATTCTCAAAAGCGTACTCTTGCCGCATCCGGACGGACCAACGATTGCAAAGAATTCACCGGATTCGATTTCCGTCGTGATGTCGTTCAAAGTCCAAGAGTTGCCATCGTAACTCTTGCCGATGTTTTTCAGTTCAATTGTCATTTAAAGCTCACCCCTATGTGTTTATAGGTAAATCTTATCTGATGAATGTAAGGGAATAATCAGTTTAACGTAACGGTCATGTAACGGTTAAGTTAACATTTTGTGAAAGCGCTGCATTTTTCATTACAAACTTCAGCTCAAGGCACAAAAAAACCGTGCCCGAAAAGCACGGTCAATTCATTTTCCTATTCTTTTTCAAACAAATTCAGCTTATCAATCCGTTCAACTGCCTCAACCAGTCTTTCGGGCGAAACGAGCAAGCCGATGCGAACGTACCCGTCGCCAGCCTCACCGAAGCCCTTGCCTGGCGCAACGGCCACATGGGCTTCGTTCAGCAGGACATCGGCGAACCGTTCACTGGTATATCCCTTCGGAACGGGCATCCAGGCGTAGAAAGTCCCTCCCGACTTAAACGCATGCCAGCCGATTTTTTCAGCTGCATTGACGAATGCGTCACGGCGGCTCTGGTAAAGAGCAACGAGCTTTGCGATTTCAGGGTCGCGCTCCGGAGACTCCAGGGCCACGATACCGGCATCCTGGACTGCTGGATAGACGCTGACGAAAAGGTGGTCCTGGATGAGGTTCAAAGCTTCAATCATCTCCTGATTGCCAGCAGCAAAGGCCAGGCGCCAACCGGCCATGTTAAACGTCTTTGAGAACGTGTAAAGTTCGATGCCGACGTCCTTTGCACCAGGAGTTTCAAGGAAACTCGGATTTTTATAGCCGTCAAAGCCGAGCGCACCGTATGCAAAGTCGCTGACGACGCCGACATTGTATTTTTTAGCAAAAGCAACCGTCTTCTCCCAAAACTCGCGCGTCGCAACGGCACCGGTCGGATTATTCGGATAGTTGAGATAGATGAACTTGGCTTTTTTGGCAACATCTTCCGGAATATCGTCATAATCCGGCAAGAAGTCGTTTTCAGCCTTCAACGGCACCGTTTCAAGCTTGACCTGACCGAGCGCAACGCCTGAAAGGTAGTCAGGATAGCCTGGATCGGGCAAAATAATCGTGTCGCCCGGATTCATCAATGCCCACGGCAGTTCGACCAGCCCGATTTTGGAACCTCCGAGAACGCAGATTTCTTTTTCGCTGTCAAGTTCGACGCCGTATTTTTCCTGATAAAACGCTGCACAGGCTTTCTTGAAAGTCGGCTGGCCGCGAAACTGCGAGTACTTGTTGTTGATTGGTCTTTCTGCCGCTTCTTTCAAGCCTTCGATGATGTAGTCGAACGTCGGCTGGTCAGGATTGCCCTGGCCGAGATTGATGACGTCGTATCCTTCGGCAATTTTTTTGTTAACCTTGGCAACAAGTGCTGCAAAAAATTGCTTTGGCAATGTTTGCATTAAATCTGATTCTGGAAATTCCATTTGATAATCCTTCTTTCAAATACAGTTAAATTAGTCACGCTGCAATTTTTTGGCACAAATGTCGCCCACAGTCTGAACGATTTGAACCAAAACAATCAAAACAACGATCGTCGCATACATGACTGACGGTTGGTAGCGTTGGAATCCGTACTGATAGGCAATGTCGCCCAAGCCGCCGGCACCGACCAGACCTGCCATTGCGGTTGCGCCGACAAGTCCGATCGTCGTAATCGTCAACCCGCGAACAAGACCTGATCGCGCTTCTCTCAAGACGACGTTGACGATGATTTTTCCGTTGGAAATGCCCATTGACTGATATGCTTCAATAATCCCGGAATCGACTTCAAGAATTGAAGATTCGACCAAACGAGCCAGGTACGGAACGCAATAGAAGACAAGCGGCAAAATCACCCCGCGGATTCCGATCGTCGTACCGGCAATGATTTTTGTAAGAGGCAAAATCAAAAACAGCAGGATAATGAAAGGCAACGAACGGAAAATATTCACCAACCAGTTGACGACCGTATAAAGCGACTTGTTCGGATGAAGTCCCTGATTGCTTGAGTTGACAAGCAAAACCCCAAGAGGGATGCCCAAAATTACTGAGATGACCAGCGTAATCGACGTCATCGTCAGCGTTTCTAAAAATCCGGTCCAAATCGTCGGACCCCATTCATTGATAAAAGACATTAAATCTCAACCCTTTCGTAATAAATATCCTGAATCCGCAAACCTGCCATCGCATCGTCAAACTCTTTTTCGCTTTGAAAATCAAAATGAACCAGCAGACGTCCGTAGGCCTTCTTCTTGAGATAACCGATGCTGCCGCCGAGAATGTTGGGCGACACGCCGTATTTTGCCGAAAGATCGGCAATAATCGGTTCATTGGCCGTTTGACCGATAAACTTCAAGACAACAAGCTGTCCGTTTGTCGTATACGGTTTGAGAATTTCAAGCGGAACACCCATTGTGTCCGTGATGCCGATGAACTTCTTCGTAGCTTCCTTTTCTGGATTTGTAAAAACATCCAGTACATTGCCCTGTTCAATCAGCTTCCCCTTCGCCAAAACGGCCACGCGGTCACAGACGCGTTGGATGACGTCCAGTTCATGCGTAATCAAAAAGATCGTGATATGCAGTTCCTGATTGATTTTGAGCAGCAGTTTTAAAATCGATTCCGTCGTTTCAGGATCAAGCGCGCTCGTTGCCTCATCGGACAATAAAATCTTCGGCTCATGTGCCAAAGCACGCGCGATTGCGACGCGCTGCCGCTGACCGCCTGAAAGTTCTGCCGGATAGCGATCTTTTTGTTCCCACAAATCCACGATTCTGAGATACTTTTCCGATCGCTGTTCGGCAAGTTCTTTTTCAAGTCCTTCAAGCTTTAACGGCAGCATCACGTTTTCAAGAACCGTCGCCGTTTTTAAAAGATTGTATCCTTGGAAAATCATTCCTATTCTTGACCGTTGCCGCTGCAGTTTCTTCTTGTCCGTCGGATCGATCTTTTCGCCGTCAACGATGACTTCTCCCGTCGTCGGAACTTCAAGTCCGTTGATCATGCGAATCAACGTGCTTTTCCCGGCACCCGAATAGCCGATGACGCCAAAGATTTCTCCTTCCTTGATGTTTAAAGAAACGTCGTCCACAGCCTTGACTTCCCGTTCCTTATCCTTGTAAATTTTAGTGACGTTCTTGATTTCGATCATTAAAATCGCTCCTTACTGCTGCCTGCTTCTTACTTGCTTGATGAAAGCACTACCGAACCCTTGAATTCCTTCTTGATGAATGCAGCGGTCTGCTTTGAGTGATAGTACTTGTCGATCTTCTTTATGACCGCATCGTTCTTGTGTCCTGCTTGAACGACAAAAACGTTCGGGTACGGGTTGTTCTTCAACGGTTCATGGAAAATGGCATTTTCGTTGATTGAAAGTCCGGCACCCATTGCAAAGTTCGTATTGATTGCCGCTGCAGTTACTTCACCGAGCTGCTTTGGAAGCTGTGAAGCCTCAAGTTCAATAATCTTCAAATGCTTGGGATTTGAGACTACATCCTTTTTAGTTGCCGTCTGCCCGACGCCTTTCTTAAGCTTGATGATGCCTGCCTTTTCGAACAGCTGCAGTCCGCGCGTTTCGTTGCTTGCATCATTTGGAACAGCAATCGAATCGCCGTCCTTCAAATCCTTCAGACTCTTGATTTTCTTTGAGTAGACGCCCATCGGATATGCCACCGTCTTGAACGCCTGATCGAACTTGTAGCCCTTGTTCTTGATCTGATCCTTCAGAAACGGAATCGTCTGATAGCTGTTTGCGTCAAGGTCACCTGAACTCAAGGCCGAATTCGGCGTATTGTAGTCCGTGAACGACTTGATCTTGATTTTTAAGCCGTCTTTTTTGGCTTGTTTTGCGACTTCTTCCATGATCTGCTGGTGAGGTCCTGCAGTTACGCCAACCGTAATTTCTTTTTTGCTCAGTTCCTTTGAATCCTTTTTGCCGCAACCTGAAAGCACCGTACCGGCAAACAACAAAACGGCTGAAAAGCCTAAAATTGATTTAATTACGTTCTTTTTCATAAGACATCTTCTCCTCTTTCAATTAATACGGATAAACAAAAAGTACCCGTCCTCCAAAAAAGGACGGGTACCAAGACCGTGTTACCACCTTAATTCGCAACATCTTCTCAGATGCTGCCTCAAAAACTTCGACACACTGCGCACATGCGTAAAGTCTTGCGGTGGTAACGTCCGCAACCACGTTATCGGCTCACCTCGCTCACCGATACCATTCCAAGCCCATCTTCAGTCTGCTTCGTACTGCCTCTTCACACCAGCCAGGGGCTCTCTTCAAGCGTCCGCAAACCTACTCTGCTCTTCATCATGTTTTCCGTTTGTTTATGTATGTTAGTTTAATACCGTTATCACCGATTGTCAATTATTTTTTAATTTTTTCATCAGATTTTATGCAATCAACAAAAGGCTGGGGAAAACCGTGCCCCAACTAAAAGCCCTGACGATTCACAATCAATCGCAAATTCCATCCCAGCTTTTGTGTATACAGGAATAAATCTGGACTTTGCCCGTAATCGGAGTCTGCTTTTTACGGGAAAATTTCAAAAATCACCGTTTTCCCCGTAAATCCGGCTTGGCGAACCGGTTTATCAAATAATGCGCAGCACTGCATTTGGCAAAAAGAACTTCATGCATCAAAATTAAGCAAATGCCGGACAAAACCAGTCGAAAGGCGACCGCATTTGTCCGGCATTTCATTTGATCCAAGAGATAAAAGTTTTTTTCACCAAACGTTCGTTGCGTTCAACGTGTTCAATCCGCCAAAAGCACCGTCAGATCCGGCAATCTTCTTGATTGTCGCAAGTGCTTCTTTAGCTTCGTCATCCAATTTGAGATGTTCCGCAAGCATCACCTGGTTCAGGCGCTGATATGCCCACTTTGCCTCCTGGGCGACATTTTCATTTTTCTTCAGATTGACTGCCGTCTTGTTGACGGCTTCGTTGATGTAATCATTTTGGCATGCTTTGGCAAAACGTTCCAAAGCAAGAGCAAGTTCCTGCTTCTCATTCATCAGAATTACTTCCTTTTCATTGATCTGCCGGAACATCATCCGACAACATCATCATACCACTCTCACGAATTCATGGCTATTTTCATCGTAAACGGTCACTTAAAGGTCGCAGACGGTCGCTTTGACCGTTTGCGACTTGTTCTGCCGTCTGCGAGTTATTGTGTTATCCTTGAAAATATAGGAAACAGAATGTGCGGGCCCATCCCTCTGGCTTTCGCATTCTTCTGAAGAAACAGAAAAGCGAGGCATGAATCATGGAAAATACAAAACATAATCTCAAAAAATTGTCCGAAGAGGAATTGAAAAAAATAAGGGGTGGCAAGGTTCAACATAACAGTACCATCCATTTTAAAACTACTAGCAGCAAAAAATATTGCATCTATAACATCTTTTCTAAGAAATGTTGGAGATAAAAACATGCATACAGTCGGCGCAGGATACTTAATCATCGAAGATATAGTCTACTTGCTTATTGCATCAAAATGTTTTTTCAAACTCTCTGACCAAAAAGAAAATACATTTTTTAGGTACTATCTTGCAGTTGCGTTTTTGGGATTTATTATTAACGTGCTTTTTAATAATTTAATCGACATTGTTCTTCTAGCAGGAATTTTAATATTATCTTTCTTTTTTGATAAAAATAACGTTACCAACAATCTTGCAATTATGCTGATTTCACTTGCCATAGACCTGCTATCCACACTAATCGGTTCAGGAATCTTAACCATAATTCCAACTAAATATGATGGCAAATCATTATATCTAATGTGTATTTTATGGGGAATCCAAATTATATGTTCGTTCTTAGCATTCAAGTTAATAAATAAAATTATTGAAAGATTCAGACCGATTATGAACAGCTGGCCTGTTGTACTCATCACATTATACACCTACATTTCAAGTGCATACGTTAATTTCATGTCTGACAGATACTTTGTGCACATCGCTCCGCTTGTCATCTTGTTTCTCGTCACTCAGGGCGTCTTCCTGATAATTCTGTTCAATTTCGAACTGTCACGACATGACGAACTGAACAGGCAGAAGATGCAGCAAAGCGAAATCAACAGTCTCATGGAGTACACGGAGAAACTGGAAAAAGAGGAGCGAAGGCTCAGAAAGTTCAAGCACGACTCGCAGAACATGCTGCTCAGTCTGAAGGAACTGGCTGACTTCGAAGACAGGAATGAATTCAAGCAGGGCGTGATGAAGCTTGAGGAATACTTCAACGTCCGGTTCGCCTCAAACGAGATATGGGGGTTCAATGACTTCGACAATCTGAAGAACCCGTACGTCAAGAGCATCTTCATCAGCAAGGTTCAGGACATGCGCAATATGAAGATAACCGCTGAATTCTCATGTCCGAAAATCATCGAAGACATTGACATCCCCGTCTTCGACCTCGTCAGAGTGCTCGGGATAACGCTTGACAACGCCGTCGAAGCAGTGAGCGGAAACAGAAGCGGCCGCATCGCGATGAACATCATGAAGGTCAGAGGCGCCGTGAAGTTCGTCATTTCAAATACAGTGACGGGACCACACAAGCCGGTCGGGAAGCTGATTCAGGAAGGATACACGACCAAGAGCCGGCATCACGGCCTCGGTCTTGGAAACATCAGGGATATCCGTAAGGAAAACGGAAACCTGTTCGTGTCCTATAAGTACGAAGAGGACATGTTCGTCGCAACGATAACAGTTCAGCAGAAAGAAGGATAATCATGTTTCACAGAATTTTCATATGCGAAGACGACCCCATCCAGCTGCTTTCGCTCAAGCAGTACGTGGCAAACTACTCTGCATTTCACGAGAGAGACTTCAGCGTAAGTCTCGCCACGCAGATGCCGGAGGAAATTCAGAAGTTCGTCGAAACCTTTGCCGTAAGAGGCGGCATCTACTTCCTTGACATTGACCTCGGCGTCGGTCACATCAACGGCCTGGAGCTGGCGGAATGGATCAGGAAACACGACGTCGAGGCAAAGATCTCGTTCATCACAACGCACAACGAAATGGTCTCAAAGGTCGTCAGCCGGCACATCGAATGCCTGTCATTCATCTACAAGGACGACAACATCGAAAACATCCACAACGAAATCAGCTACAGTCTGAATGAGGCACAGCGCAGAATCGACGCCATCGAGAAGTCAAATGAAAGGCAGCTTTCCTACAGAATCGGACACGACGAATACTTCGTCAACTTCAGCCAGCTGCTTTTTCTGAAGGTGTCCGACATCACGCACCGGCTTGTCCTGACCGCCAGGAACGAACAGACCGAGTTCTACGGAACCATCAGCGAATATGCCGAAAAGTATCCCGAGCTTCTTCAAATTGACCGTTCATGCCTGGTCAATCCCGAAAACATCGTCAGCTTCGATGCCCGGACAAGGAAGCTCTTCCTGAAGGACGACATTGTCCTTGAAGTCTCAAGAAGAAACGTAAGAAACGTGAGAAAGGCACTGGAGAAGAGAAAAGATGTTCAATAGGAAACATCCCTATGTTTCGCAAGTGTTGGAAACATTTCCAGATTAATACCGAATAAAAAAAGGCTTCCGCATTCTGCGGAAGCCTTTCTTCACTTCAAATCGTCAATTCCGCTGCCTGACAAATTCTGCCAGCCTTTGCTGTAAAACATGTCATTCATCTTGTAATGAGGCGCCTCAAATTCGGAGTCCATAAACGGACTGATATAGGTATCGGCCGCAAGCCATCCGCGCCAGCCAAGGTGAATCGTATCCTGCATGAAGTACGGTTCTTCCCTGACGTTTGTCATGTCGCAGATGTTGTTGAAACCTTGAGACTGCAACTGATAAATAATTTTCTTATCGAATCGATCAAGCATTTCCTGCGAAAGTCCGGTATATTCCATCCATTTTCTGTTGACAGGCGGAATAATGAACATGACGTCCATATTATTATCTTTAAACTGCTGCAAAACAAGCTGGAAGTCGGCAAATTCAGGCGACTGAGTATAGTCATAATCAGCCTGCTTGCCCTTGAGTTTCTTGTAATTGCCCTTTAAACGCTTGTTCCAAAATTTTTTTGAAACGTCAAACGGATTATTGCCCGTTGCATTTTCGCCGAGTTTTGTCGCAACGGCATCAAGTTTTCCGACACTGTATCTTTCAGGAAGCTTCTTCATGGCCCTGTCGACTTTTTGAGTCCGGTCATTCAGCTTGAACATTGAAAACAAATGATCTTCATTTTCAAGCACATTGCGACGATATTCAAGATACCAGCGCAACGGCTTGCCCAAAGGCTTGCCCTTTTCTTTTTTCTTCAATGCCATTTCCATCAGCTTGTCGCTTGACCCCGTCGGCATCGCAAGCAATCTGCTTGCAGCATAGCGCGTTGCACGCGAATCTTTTGAATTCAAGATCCAGTTCACGCCCTCAAGATTTGAATAATACAAACTGAACGCTTCATCATCTGTGCCGTCTTTTACGAACCATTGCGGCGAAATGATGAACACGGCCTTTTTGCCGTGCAAAGCCGAATTGACCGGCTGCATCGAATAAAAATGCGCAAGTGATTGCGACCCTGCATTTCCAAGCAAAAACGGCTGATAATTTCGATGATACTTCTCAGCTAAAATCGAAGGATGGAGCGCATCGAGTCTTGAAAGTTCTGACGATCCGAAAAACGGAACGTACTTGCCCGAAAATGCCTGATTTTTGACGTATCTGCCCTTGAAAATATTTGTCGATTGCGAATATGAAATTTCGCGCATCTTTTCTTTTGAAATCTTGCCACGATTGAAAAGCGGAAGCCCAAGGAAAATTCCCAGCAGCAAAAATGCGCAGATCAACGGGCCAAAGATTTTAAACAACTCTTTTTTCATTTATTGCATACTCTCGACTTTGGCAATGATTTTGTTCGGCGTATCCCATTCGCTGCGTTCAAATTCAGAAACGGGAACGTCAATTCCGCACTGTGCTTGAAGTTCAAGCAGCAATTGAACCGTTGCCATCGAATCAAGCAGACCCGTTTCAAACAAATTTACGTCCAGATCTTTTGAAACTTCATCCGAACCCGTCAAATCTTCCAAAATACCCAAAACTGTATCTTTCATTTATAAAACCTCTTTCTTATTTAGCAAAAAACAACGTATCCAAAAAACCTGAGAATATCAAAAATGAGAAGCAAACGACGTTGAACGTCACGAAAATTGCCAGACATTCCGTAAATTTGTTATGCGGAAGCTTGTCTTTGTGTTTCTTCTTGAACCTGAGCCAGGCATCGCACAAAATAATCGCGCAGGCATGATACAACCCGTACACGATGTAATACCAGGTCAGTCCGTGCCAGAAGCCCATGATCAAAAACAAGAGCAGATATCCGACTGATGCGATGTGAACTCGATTCTTCATCAGCTTGTTCTTCATGACGAAAAAGACGAAACGCATGTAGATATAATCCCTGAACCAAAATGAAAGCGACATGTGCCATCTGTTCCAAAATTCCTTGATGTTCTTTGAGATAAACGGCTTGTTGAAGTTCACCGGTGTTTCAACGCCCATGATATAGCTGATGCCGACCGCAAACAGACTGTAGCCCGCAAAGTCAAAGAACAGGTCCATTGCGTAAACGTACATATAGGCGACAAGCCACCAGGAAATTCCGCCATGTCCAAGCGCATATTTGCTGACAATGGGCAGAATCAGCGTTCCGAAGGCATAAGCCAGGATGAACTTGTAGAAAAATCCCAAAAAGATGTTCCAGACGCCCTTGCCCAGAAGTTCCAGATATTTTTCTCTTGAAGGAACCTTTTCATAGTCCTTTCTGAATCGTCTGTACCTGTCAATCGGTCCTGAAGAAATCGTCGGGAAGAACAACAGAAAATGAAGCACGTGATACCACTTTAATTCCCTGATCATCCCGTCACGCGTTTCCATCACCGTTCCAACGACCTTAAACGTCAAGTAGCTGATGCCCAAAAATCCCAAAATGGAAGGCTTGCCGGTAACAAAAGGCGTCAGTTTGAAAATCAAAAGCGGAGCAATTGCCAAAATAACTGCCAAAACAAAAACGTATCCGGAATTTTGTTTCTTTCGATAGGCATGATATCCGCAGACCAACAGCGTTTCAAAAATAACGTATCCCAACAGGGCCAAGCCCTCGTTCAGCTTGACGCCGCCAAACGTCAACAGCAGGAAGGCAAATGAAACAATCATTTCATAAACTTTGAATCGTTTGCCATAAAGCAGCCCGATTGCAAGCGGCAAAAGCGCAGCTGCCAACAGAACGAAGTAGGTTGGATTCTGGTACGGCTGCAGATTAATCATCAGCGATTAACCTCCTTCATCAAGGACTTGCGATCGACCTTGCCGTTTTGGGTCAACGGCAGCGTCTCGACATAAACGAAGCGTTGCGGCATCATGTAAGGCATCATCGTTTCCCTGAGCTCTTCCTTGATTGCCTGAGTCATCTTAAAGTCGTTTTCAGACTCTGCATTTTTCAAAACGACGTATGCGATCAGCTGGCTTACCTTGTGATTTCCGTCATAACGCGGAACGGTTGCGGCACGTTCAACCAGACTTACGTGCGACAGGCATTGATCGACGTCTTCAAGTTCGATGCGGTAGCCGTGAAGCTTGACTTGAAAATCCAAACGACCCATATACATCAATTGACCGTTTGAATCAAAACGTCCAAGATCACCCGTTCGATATGCGCGTTTGCCTTCATATTCAAAGAAGGCCTGATCAGTTTTTTCAGGATTGTTCAAATAGCCCTTTGAAACGCCGGCACCGACGATCGTGATTTCCCCGGCCTTTCCCGCTTCAGCTTCATTGCCGTTTTCATCCAGCAAAATGATTTTTGCGTCTTCCTTGCAGATACCGATCGGCAGACGCTGATAGTTTTCCAAAACTTCATCCGTAATTTCCGTTTGAGTAACGGCAACGGTTGCTTCAGTCGGACCATAAGTATTGAAAACTTGAGCGTTCGGGAAACGTTCCCTCAATCTCTGAGCCGTTTGATGCGTCAGCTCTTCACCGCAAAACATGAATCGTTTCAAGTCAGGAAGATGTTTTTCGTCAAATTCCTTTGACAAAAGACAGATATCGGCAAACGAAGGCGTTGAAACCCACGTATTGACTTTCATCTCCGGCAGGCGCGAAAACAGCTGCTTGAAATTATCGGTCGTTTCCTTAGGCAAAACTTCGAGTCTGCCGCCATTTGTCAAAGTCGGATAAAGATCCATCACTGACAGGTCAAACGAGTACGGTGCCTGCGATAAGGCCGTCTGCCCCTTTTCCAAGCCAAAATCTCTGTCCATCCAGTCAACGAAACTTGCCAGATCGTCATGCGCAATCCGGACGCCCTTTGGCTTGCCGGTCGTCCCCGAAGTGAAAATGACGTAAAAGTCATCGTCTCCTTTGACGTAATCTGCTTCACTGATTGCTTCGACTTTTTCAGACATGATCTCATCCAGGCGTTCTTTTGAAATCACGGGAACTTCCTGACCCGTTTCGGGAAGCTCGCTTAACGCGATGCAGGCTGCAGGCCTTGCGATTTCTTCAATGACTTTGACGCGATCTTCAGATGAATGAACGTCGACCGGAATATAGGCCCGACCGGATTTGACGATGCCTAAGAAGGTTGCGATCATTTGAAAATCCTGACCCCCAAAAACAATCAGCGGAGCTTTTTTTGGCAGATTCGAAGCTTTAAGATACGCTGCCAGGGCATCTGACTTTTCCTTCAGTTCCCCGTAAGTATTCGTTCTCCCCAAATAATCATAGGCGATTCGATCGGGATTTTCCGTTGCGATCCGATCGATTCTGCTGATAATGTTTTCCATTTTTCTGCTCCTTAGAATTCGTTGTAAATAAAGTGCGACTGACTCATTCCGCTGTAGTTGTACAGGTAGACAAGCGCAAGCAGAATCAAAAAGTAAAAAATTGTTTTTGAAACGAAAACAACGTACGCATTGTTTCTGATTTTACGAAATGCTTCTTTCATTGCAGTTCCTCCTACGCTTCTAACGTTTATAACAACGATTCTAGAGTCAATTTCTTAATAGATTCTGAAACCAATTCTTAAATCAGCCGCCATAGCATAAAAAAACCTTAACATCACTGCGAACGTTAAGGCTTTCTTAAGAAAATATCTATAAATGATCAGTCGACGACGATTTTTTCGTTTGCAAACTCGAACAACCCGATGTCGCTCATCTCCCTGCCAAATCCAGAGTTCTTAATGCCGCCAAACGGCAATTCCGGATGCGCGCTTGAAGGCTGATTGATGAAAATCTGCCCCGTTTCGATTGCAAGCGCCACTTTTTTGGCACGCTCCGCATCTTTTGAGTAGACGGCACCGGCCAGGCCGTGTTCGGAATCATTGGCGATTCTGATTACGTCCGCATCGTCTTTTGCTGCGTAAATTTGAGCAACCGGACCGAAAAATTCGGCATCATAGGCGGGATTTCCTTTTTCGATTTCACTTAAAATCATCGGCTTGAAGTAGCACCCGCCGGGAATCGCCCCGCCTTCAAGCTCGACTTTTGCTCCATGACTGATTGCTTCATTAACCTGATTTGTCAGCGTCAGCACTGCATCCCTTGAACTGAGCGGGCCAAGGTCTGCGGTTTCATCGAGCGGATTTTCAGGCGTCAGCTTGGAAAATTCAGTTTTCAGACCGTCAACGAATTTATCATAGATGCTTTCTTCAACGATAAAACGTTTGGCAGACGTGCAGACCTGCCCGCAATTTCTGAGTCTGGCCTGGACCGCGTCCTTGACGGCCTTTTCCAAATCAGCATCGTCCAGCACGGCGAAGACGTCGGTTCCTCCAAGTTCCATCGTTGCTTTGATCAGATTCTTGCCGGCTTGTCCGGCAATTATCCTGCCGGCCTTTTCCGACCCGGTCAGCGCTACGCCGCAAATGCGAGGATCTTCCATAATATCTGCAGTCTGTTCATGAGTTAAAAAGAGATTCTTGAACGCGCCTTTCGGAAAACCGGCCTCGACCGTCAGTTTCTCGAGCAGATCGGCACATCCGCAAACAATGCCTGCGTGCTTCAAAATCACTGCATTTCCCAGCAAAAAACACGGTGCCAGTACTCTGATTGCCTGTGAATAAGGAAAATTCCATGGTTCAACGCTTAAAACGATCCCGAGCGCCTGATGATAAAGCATGGCTTTTTTGCCTTTTCCGTATTCATAAGTCTTCGGCCTCATCAACTCGATGCCCTTTGTTCCGTAATATCGCAAAATACCGGTACAAAGTCCGACTTCTCCGCGACCTTCACGCAAAAGCTTGCCCATGTTTTCGGCAGCTTCGCGTGCCAGTTCTTCGACGTTTTCGTCCATGACGTCGGCAAGTTTCAATAAAAGCTCTGCCCGTTTTGCGACTGACACGCTTTTTTGGCTTTCGTAAAATGCAGATCCCGCTTCCAGCGCCTGCTTGACCTCTTGATCGGTTGCCGTCGGAAAATCACGGACGATCTCTCCGGTCGCCGGATTGATTGCAGTATAGCTCATGTTTTCACCCCTCGATTTCTTTCAGACATTCGTCGATAATCCCAATTGCCCGTTCAATCTCTTCTTTAGTTGCGGTCAGAGGCGGGATCAGCCGAATCACGTTGTGGAAAGTCCCGCAATTGAGCAGAATCATTCCCTTGGAAAGCGCAAGCTCCTGAACTTTTGAAACGACTTTTGGCAACAGCTTGCCGTCTTTTCTGAATTCAACGCCGTTCATCATGCCGATTCCGCGAATGCTTGAGATGACGTTTGAATGTTTTGCCTTCAAATCTTCAAGTCTTTCTCTGATGAATGCGCCCTTTTTTCGGACGTCTTCCAAAAAATCATCATCCATGACGTCAAGCACTGCGCATCCCGCCGCACAGGCCAATGGATTGCCGCCAAAAGTTCCGCCATGAGCTCCTGCAAGCCATTTATCCATGTATTCGGTTTTTCCGATGACGGCACTGAGCGGAATCCCGTTTGCAATTGCCTTGGCAGACGTGAAAATGTCCGGCTGAACGCCATAATAGTCTTTGGCAAACAGATAACCCGTTCTGCCGTAGCCGGACTGAACCTCGTCAAAAATCAGCAAAATACCGTGCTCATCGCAGATTTTACGCAATTCTTCAATAAAACGCTTTGGCGCCGGCAAGTAGCCGCCTTCGCCCTGAACCGGTTCGATTACCATGCAGGCAACTCTTTCAGGCAAAATCAGATTCGTAAAAATTTTATGTACGGAATTTAAACACCGCTCGATTTCTTCTTGTTCCGTCAGATCCGTATTCCAAACATCAGGAAAATCAGCGTGATAAACCTGCGGCAGCTCCGGTTCGTAATTTTCTCGATATAATGCGCTTGAAGCCGTCATCGAAGCACAAAGCAGCGTCCGCCCGTGAAACGAGCCGTTAAACGCGATTATCCCCGGGCGTCCCGTCGCTTTGAGCGCCAGTTTGACTGCGCCTTCGTTCGCTTCTGCACCGCTGTTTGAAAAATAGACTTTGTATTCGCCGGGTTTTCCGACTCTTGCAACGAGTTTTTCTGCAAGCTCCACGTATTTTGGATAATACACGACGTTGTGTCCGCCGTGAACCAGCTCATGCAGCTGCTTTTCGATTGCTTCGACGATTTTTGGATGATTATGTCCGCAATTGACGACTGCAACGCCTGCCGCAAAGTCCAAATATTTTTTGCCGTTTTCGTCAATCAGCCATGACCCTTGTCCGGAAACCGCCCCGATTTTCGTCGCACGACCAGCGACCGGGGGGAAAACTTTAAGCGATCTTTCATACAAACTTTCCATTTTAATCCATCCTTTACTCGATACTTTTGCATTTTCACATGACCTTCGACAAAAATTCGCGCGTCCGCTTGTTTTCAGACTTGTAAAAAATATAGTCGGCATCCCCGACGTCGGCGATTCTACCCTGATCCATAAACAGCACTTTGTCTGCCACATCCCTTGCAAACGACATTTCATGCGTGACGATGATCATCGTCATTCCGCTTTTGGCGAGTCTTCGCATGACGTCCAAAACGTCGCCGACCATTTCGGGATCAAGAGCGCTCGTCGGTTCGTCAAAAAGCATGACTTCAGGTTTCATCGCAAGCGCCCTTGCGATTGCGACGCGCTGCTGCTGCCCGCCAGAAAGCGACTGCGGGTAAGCATCGGCCTTATCGTCCAGCCCGACCTGTCGTAACAGCTCATGTGCATAGCTTTCGGCTTCCTTTGGCTCTGAAACCTTCAGCTTGACGGGTGCAAACATAATGTTTTCAAGCACCGTCATGTTCGGAAACAAATCGAACTGTTGGAAAACCATTCCCATCTTTCGCCGCAAAACCTGCAGTTCCTTTGAGCTGACGCTGACGATGTTTTTCCCTTCAAATTCGATTTCTCCTTCACACTCTTCCAATCGATTCAAACAGCGCAGCAAAGTGCTTTTGCCGCCGCCTGACGGTCCGATCAAAACGACTTTCTCCTTTGGGTAGACTTTGAATTCGATATTTTTCAAAACCGAATTTGACCCGTACGATTTTTTCAATCCGACAACATTGATCAAAGGTTCCATCTTATCCACACCTTTCCAAATCAAACGATTCCGTTGCTGTACTTCCTGCCCATTTTCTTTTCAAGAACGCTGACGCCCTGCGACAAAAGGAACGTCAAGATGAAGTAGATGATTGCGGCAACGATCAAAGGCGGAACAAAATCATAAAGCGTTCCGCCGATTCCGAGCGCCTGGGCCGTCAAATCCTGAACCCCGATGTAAAAAAGCACCGAGGATTCCTTGATCAGCGAAATAAATTCATTGCACAACGCAGGCAAAACGTTTCTGACGGCTTGCGGCAAAACGATGCTCGTCATCGTCGTCAATTCGTCCAAACCCAAACTAAGTCCGGCCTCGGTCTGACCTTTTGGGACGGAAATGATTCCGGAACGAAAAATTTCAGCGGTATAGGCTCCGGAATTTATTCCCAAAGCAATCGATCCCGGAATAATGCGCGCAATGCTTGAGCCAAGAATCGAAACGTCCGGCAGTTCCAACAGTTTCGAAAGCGAATAGTAGATCAGCATCACCTGAATCATCGCGGGCGTCCCGCGCACAATCGACACGTAGCAGCGCGCGAGCCATGAGAGAACCTTAAAATCAGACATCCGCATCGAAACGACGATCAATCCGAGCAAAATTCCGATTGCAACGCCGATCAGTGATATTATTACCGTTTGTGCCGTTCCGCAGAAGAACAGCGGATAGTACTTGCTTAAAAAATCAAACATAACCTTCACTCCAGACAGTCAAATCAACGTTTTTACTTATTTTCCGCTTGAATCTTCTGAGCTTTTTTGAACATCTCGTCAAGCTGACCCGACTTTTCAAGTTTCGTCAAAACTTTGTCCACGCGTTTTTTCAAATCTTTGTCATCTTTGCGAATGCCAATGTCGATATTTTTGTTTTCTTCAGGAGTAACGAGCTTTACTTTGGCAACAGCATACTTGTCAGGATACGTTGCCAGATAGTTGTCGGCAATCGCCTTTTCGCAAACAACGCCTGAAAGCTTGCCTTCCTTGAGTTCCGTCGTCAGACTCGTTAATTGCGACTCTGTTACGAGCTTGCTTGCTTTAAGTTGTTTTTTTGCAATCGCTTCTTGAGTCGTGCTTTGCTGAACGCCGATCTGCTTGCCGGCAAGACTTGCCTTTGTCGGAAAGTTTTTGGCATCCTTTTTTTGAACCAAAACAACGTTGTACACTTTGTAGTACGGCTTGGAAAATGCAATTACCTTGCGACGTTCCGACGTTGAAACCATCCCTGCCATGATCAGATCGATTTTCTTGTTTTTGAGTTCCGAAATCAAAGACGGAAATTCCGTATTGACGATTTTCAGCTTAACCCCCATGTTGTCTGCGATTTTTTGAGCAACCATCATATCATAACCAACTATTTCTTTCTTGCCGTCTTTTACGATCGGAAATTCGAACGGTGCATAATCAGCACTTGTTCCGACAACCAAGGTTCCCTTGTCCTTGATCGTGTCAACCGCGCCCATTTTCTTTGAACCGCAGCCGCTTATCAGAAAAATCGCTGCGCCAACCGCTGCGAGCGAGCAAAGGATCTTTGCTAACCTGTTTTTCATAATTCATCAACCTGCCCTTTCTTTGCGTAACCTTTTGTGACATTTAGGATATCCTTTATTTGCAAGTTTTCTGCCTGCTTATGTTTCAATTAGAAAATTAAAAGTTAATGTAAGTCTACTCTAGGTTGTTTTTCGTGTCAAATTTTATAACATGATATTTATTCAGAATTAACCTTTTATATTCATTATTTAATGCATATCACTGCATCACTTTTCTTTTTCAAACAAATCGCAAAAATTCCTTTCTTTTATTAAGCATAAAAACACCTTAAATAAATTTCCGTTGTTACTTTTTATAACATAATCAACTCGCTTTTGAATGTTTTGCTCTGCATTTGACAAAGAAAGCATACAAAAAAAGCAAGAATTTTCAAAAATGAAAATCCTCGCTTTCCGATTCGAATCTCAGCTTCTAACCTTTTCCTCTTCCAAAACATTCCCCAAAACGCGCACCATTTCCGTATTTTCCGCTGGCTTCCCGACCGTAATGCGCACGCAGTCCCGGTATCCCCAGGCACTGCAGGAACGAATGATGACGCCTTTTGACATCATCTTCTCGCAGACGACGTCAGCATCCAGCCCGTCCGGCAACTTGGCAAAAATAAAATTAGAATGCGACGGCACAAATTCCAGCGATAATCCGAGCAGCTCGTTTTCAACGCGATGGCGTTCTGCCGAAATGACTTCCTTGATTTCGCGACAGTATTCAACGTCTTTCGTCAAAGCAGCAATTGCGGCAAACAGTCCCGTTCGATTGACGCAAAACGGCTCGGTGACAGTGTCGTATTTTTTGATTGCTTCTTTGCGCGCAATCACGTAGCCGACGCGAGCTCCGGCCAAGCCGTAAAATTTCGAGAATGTCCGGATGATCGCCACTTTTTTGTGTTCGATCCTCGAAACAAGTTCAGGACGCATCCCGTCTTCGATAAAATCAGCATAAGCTTCGTCAACCACGATCCAGACGTTATCGCCGACTTCGTCAATAAATTCTTCAATCTCAGCAGGATCGTTGATTGCACCGGTCGGATTGTTGGGATTGCACAGCCAAATCAGCTTGGTTTTTTCGGTAATCGCAGCTTTCATCGCATCAAAATCGTACGAAAAGTCATCTCTGACCGGAACTTCGATCACTTTTGCGCCCATCAGCCTGGAAACTTCGCGGTAAAGCCGGTAGGTCGGCCTGGCAATCATCGCTTCATCGTCTTCGTCCAGAAAAAGGCGCGAGACCGTCTCAATGACGTTGCCTGCCCCGCTCCCCAGCGCAACGTTTTCCGGTTCGACCCCGTTTTGTTTTGCAATCGTTTTCGTCAGTTCAAGATAATCATCTTCAGGATAGCGATTCAAAAAGTTCAAGCTTTCCTGCATCGCCTCTTTTTCATGCGGATAAGGCGCAAACGGATTTTCGTTTGAACCCAGTTTGACGACTTTTTCCAAACCATAGCGGCGCAAAACGGACGCTTCCGATTCGCCCGCAACGTACGGCTGACAATCGTCCACCTGTCTGCGAAATCTCAAATCTTCCATATATTAATTCCTCCATCGTCTTTTTCAAATGCAGAGCTTTTCAGCCGCGTGCAAGCGGGAACGTCATGCAGTGCGGACCGCCGCCTGCTTTGAGCGTTTCAACGACGTCAAGTTCAATGACGTCCATTCCGTGTTCCCGCAGTTTTTGATTGACCTTTGCATTTTGCTTGAGCGAAAGCACGCGGTGATCGCCCAAGCTTTCAAGGTTGCAGCCATGATGAAAAATCGCATCCTCAGGAACTTCGATGACTTCGATTTCCAAGCGCTTGAGCAAAGCTTTAAACTCATCGGGAAGGCCGTCAAGATACGCAACCGCCAAATTTTCGTCCACCAGATTGAAACACATGTCAAGGTGCAGATACCTCGGATCGGCCGGCACCGGGTGAACCTCGTATCCCAGCGGCTCAAGCGCATTTTTGATCGTCTCGAATCCTTTTTCATCGGTTCTGTCAAGCATGCCAACCGCAATCACGTTTTCTCTTAAGAAGGCAAAGTCTCCGCCTTCGAAATAACCATCTTCCACTTCCGCAATCTTCGGAATGCCTAGTTCCTTCATCTTATCTTCATAAGCCTTGCGTTCCGGGAAACGCAATTCTTTTTTGAAACGTCCCAAAATATAGCCCTCCTTGACGCATCCGCCAAAATCGCGGGCAAAAATAGAATTCGTCATCGAAGCATCAGGCGTCAGCTTTTCGACTTTCACCCCCGCTTCTTCATAAGCATCAAGCACGCGTTGATATTCAAAAGCAAGCAGTTCCGAATTGAGCGGTTCCGGATGAAGTTTTGAAATTTCGTTGATCGGAGCTGCTTTTTTCAAAAAGGTCGGCGGACACGTCAAAACGCGTTTCAAGGTTGAAGTTCCATCTTTTACATACATTTTCAATTCCTCCGTTATTTCCACATCAGTTTGGTATAGGTTCTGATTTTTTCAGGCAAAATCCCGTATGAATAAGGTTTATAGACCCGTTCCTTGAACGTATGCGCCCCCTTGCCGAAAACGCCAAGATCAACGGCCGGAATCGACAGTTTTCTCATCGTCTCGTACGGCAAAGGATACAAAAAATCTTCCAAAGGAAAATCTTCTTTCATCCGTTCAAGCTCTGCCGGCGTTTCATCGACTGCGATGTAGCTTGAATCCGACAAGTACGGGAAATATTTTTTCAAGACGTATTCCGGTTCAAAAAACGTTTCCTTTAAAGCACGGTACGCTTTTGAATCCTCAGAAATCGCATTGTGCGGACAAAACGGCGGCGCAATGAACAAGACGATTTTGGCCCGTCCGTCGCCGGCAAGCTCTTCAAGATGGTCAAGCAGTTCAAATCCGGCAGTACGCTTGTCAAATTCAGAGCGTTGATCCGCAAAACGTTTGCATTCTGCTTCAAAATCCAGCCGTTTTTTCATCATTTCGGCATATTCCGCAAAAGTGTAAACGTCGATCGCACGATCATCCTTATCTTTTGGAAAACCAAGTCCGGAAAGGTATGAAGACCTTCTTCTCTTCGCAAGATCGGTCATTTTAAGGCATTCTGCCTTAATTTCTTTTTTAAATGAATCCAGCAGTTCGCATGCAGGCTTTTGATAAGTAAACGTATTAAAATACATGCGCGTCGTTTTGGGAGTCTGCACGTTGTAGAAATCTTTTTGATCTCTGATCATCAAACAGGTCGAGGGCAAAATTTCTTCTCCCGGGATTTTTTCGACCAGATCCGAATTGTTGTCGAGCAGACAATTCAGCCGGCTGGCAATCACCGTCGAATTCAGTCCGTCATATGTGTTTCCGACATGGGTTTCGATTCCGCGAACATAGACGCAAGTCAAAATTTTGCCGGCAGCTCCGTAATAAACGTATTTTTGTCTGTCTCCGGGATACTTCGGACTGATAAAATCGGTATTGATCGCAATCGTATATTCCAGTCCTTCTTCATCTTTCAGACGCTCCAGCTCATCAAGCGCGGCAATGACCCCCAGATGATCGTTTTCTTCAACGCAATTTCCCATGAACAAAAGGTTGCCCTCAAGCTCATCCTGATGCTCGGCAAAGTAACGAATATTTGCGATGTTGACCGCATCCCCGCTCTTCATGTCCAAGGCTCCGCGTCCGAAAACCCAATCTCCTGATTCCGCATCGTTTCTGACGTCTTCGTCTTCTTCGAAAGATTTGAATCGCTCTGCCAGCACGTCCGGATGAGTCGCATCGCTTTCAAGCGGCCCGAAATCCTTGATTCCGACGGTATCAAAATGAGAATGATACAGCACCGTTTTTTGCGTGCCTTTCTTTTTCAAAAACGCAAAGACGTTTTTGCGTCCAAGAGGGTCGTTTGGCAGTTCTTTTGTCCAAACCGCATCCCGGTGTTTTTGAAAGTAAGGAATCCGTCGTAAAATCTCAACGATTTTTTCTGCTTCGTCAACTTCGCCCGACGTTCCGTTGACGCTTTTGGTTTCCACGAGTTCGATTGCAGTTTTTTCGATATATTTTGCTTCGTCAAATTCACTCATGAACATCAGCTTCCTCTCTTAGCGAATCATTTGAAACTTTTAATCAGAGTTTACCTTCATTTTGAACTCATGTCAATATTTCTAACATGGACTATCAACCTTGTTACAGAGCGTTTTTTGAGTGAATATTCAAAACTCGCATACCATTACGTCCAACATCGCATCTTACAGCAGAGATTATTCGCAAAATTTATGTTATATTTTATAACATACTTATTTAAAAGGAGCTGGATCTCATGAAAATCCTCTTTGCCGATTATGAAACGGGCTTGTTGGCCGGCCGCAAGCATGAAGAAGAAGTCTTAAAAAAAAATCACCCGGACTGGGAGACCGTCTTTTTTGAATACGATGACAACCAAACGGAATTTTACCAAGTTTTGGAAGACGCCGATGCCTTGGTCACTGCATTTCTCAAAATCGATGATGAAGTCCTGAATCATGCGAAAAAACTTAAAATCATCTCCGTTGATGCCACGGGCTACAACGCAATCGATCTTGATGCCGCCAAAAAACACGGCGTCAGAGTCTGCGCCGTGCGCGATTATTGCTCTGACGACGTGGCAGAATTTGCGATTTCTCTGGCTTGTGCGCTCGTCAAAAACATCAAGACCTACAATTGCCAAATCGATGACCAGAAAATCTGGGACTACTCAAAAGCATCCCCGCAAAAACGCTTGTCGGAACACGTTTTGGGCATTTTCGGCCTGGGCAGAATCGGACAAAAAACGCTCAGGCTCGCACGCGGATTAGGCATGAAGGTCGTTGCCTATGATCCTTATCTGCCAAAGGAAATCGCCAAAACTCTTGACGTCAAGCTACTTTCAAAGGAAGATGCGTTCAAAAAATGTGATCTTTTGATCAATCACATGCGCTTGACCGCTGAAACTAAGAACTTTTTTTCAAGCTCTGAATTTTTCATGATGAAAGAAAAAAAGCCTTATTTCATCAACGTTGCAAGGGGCGAATCAGTTGACGAAAAAGCACTGCTCGAAGCACTTGACAAAGGATTTATCAAAGGGTGCGCCCTGGACGTGCTCCAAAGCGAACATCCGGATCTTGAAAGCTGTCCTTTCGTCGGACGCAAAAACGTGCTTTTAAGCCCCCATGCCGCCTTTTATTCACAAACGTCCATGGTAATGCTTGAAGAAATCGCCTGCCAAAACATCGTCAGCTTCTTTGAAAAAAGACTCGATGACGTCGATTGGTTCGTTGATTAATTTTTTCATAAAAAATTCAGTGCGAATCTTCGTGTTTTCCAATATTACATTTGATTAAATATTCATTGAAAAAATTTTCAATTTGGACTAATCTAGTATCTGTTGTATTGATTAATTTTTAGGAGGATTTTTTACCATGGATGATATGCAAACACATGGCAAGTATATTACTTGGCCAATCTTGACGTTGATGGCATTTGTTACGGTTATCGGATTCGATGACATCATGTACAATTTTCAAAACCAAGGGATGACGGTGATCACCTCTTGGATTCTGATGCTCTTTTTATATGTTATTCCCTATTCTTTGATGGTCGGCCACTTGGGCAGCGTCTTCAATCATGAAGGCGGCGGACTCAGTTCCTGGATTCGCGGTACGAAGGGCGAATTCCTGGGATACTTCACCGCCTGGACCTACTGGGCCGCTTCAGTTCCCTATGTTGTCGATTCCGCTAACTCCGTTGTCGTTGGTTTCGGTTGGGCCTTTACCGGTTCAAATAAATTCCAGGACACGATGTCAAATGCCAGTTTCACTTTCTGGACATTCGTTACTTTCGTCATCTTCATTTTCATTCAGCATCATTTAAAGAATTCAATGGAAATCTTAAGCACGATCGGCGGCGGCATGATGTTCATCATGACCATCCTTTTCGTTATCTTGGCTTTCTTCGGTCTGGCCAAATCCGGCGGTCACATGGCAACGCAGCCAATGACGTGGCACACAATCATTCCTAAATTTGATCTTAAGTATTGGTCAACGGTCGGAATGCTGATTTATGCCGTCAACGGCTGCGAGCTGATCGCGCCGTACGTCACGCAAATGAAGAATCCGCGCCGTGAATTTCCTAAAGCCATGATTGCTTTGTCCGTCATGACTGCTTTCCTGACGATTTTTGGATCTTTTGCGCTCGGAATCTATTTCAATGCTTACCACTTGCCGAACGACTTGAAGATGAACGGTTCCTATTATGCCTTCAGCGCTCTTGGAAAGCAATTCGGCGTCGGCAACCTGTTCATGTACATTTACGCTTGGACGTCCGTCCTTTACATGTGCGCTTTGCTGGCAGTTTTGCTGGATGCGATGACGCGCATGCTGATTTCTGATACCGGTGAAAAATACATGCCGAAGTTCTTGCGCAAAACGAACAAAGACGGGCTTCCGATCAACGGTTACCTGCTGACTTGCGGACTTTCGGCATTCATCATGCTGCTTGGCGTCTTCTTGCCCGAGATGAACGACATCTTCAACTGGTTGCTCAACCTGAACGGCATCATCTCTCCGGGCGTTACCTGCTGGATCTTCTTTGCCTTCATGCAGATTCGTAAAAATTCGAAGAAGTATCCGTCAGAGTACGTCTTCATCAAAAACGACAAGCTTGCTTACCTTGCCGGGTTTTTGCTTCTGCTCGTCACGGCTCTTGCAACCATGCTCGGAATTGCTCCGCAAGACGTCAAAGAGTTCAGCCACACGTGGTGGTACGAATTGATCATCAACATCGTCGCTGTTGTCGTCTTAATCGGACTTGGCGCAATTTTGCCGTCGATCAGGCGTCGTGAAGAAAAATACGGCATTGCCTTTGACAAAAAGCAATGGACCGCAATTTTCGCTCTCATCATCGGCTCAATCATTTTAGACGTCTGGCTCGGAGGAACAAAGATTGCATGGCGCGGACTCATGATCATCATCGAATCTGCCGTTGCGCTTTGCCTGGTCTTCTTGATCGGACGCAGGAAACCTGAATCGAATTAACTTTTGTCCAGTATCTGCAACGTGCGGATGCTGGTTTTTTATGCAGAAAATATGTCTCGAACAAAAGCCCCAGATGATTTTCAACGAAGACTGGAATTTACGGGCAAAATGCAGGTTTTTGGGGATTTGCCCGTAAATGGCAGCCCTCGGTTTGCGGTCAAAGCACACATTTAGCGCCGCATACACAAACAAAGTCACAGATGATTTGCAGTTAACTGCAAATTTCATCCGTGACTTTTGTTAGAGCCATAGTTTCTTCCCAATCACATTTCATTTAATTCAAGCGGGAAAAGTACTTTTTCCGTTCTCGCCTGGCTTCGGCAGATTTTTTCCTTTCATCGTCACCCGATTTTTTCAAACACCTCACAGACGCATGGCGTATCATCGGTTAATTCGAGCCGATATTGTTTAAGCTGCTCACTCAGGAATTCAACATGCACCTTGCGCCAGCTTTCATACGAGCGGTCATCTTCGCCTTCATGCCATGCATGTTCGGCAGAAATCTGCGCAAACGGAATGACTTCGACGACCTTGGTCTGCGTGACGCAAACCGGATTGCCCCGTCCGTCCAGAATAATATTGTACTCCCCCGGCCTGGGAATCTCTTCTCCGTCAAGACCGTAAGGCTCATATGCAGAAGTCGTGGCCGTCTTTTTTCCCTGATTGACCAGCTCAGCCAGGTAATCCGCCTGTTTTCCGCTGATTCCAAAAGCCCATGCCTCAACCGGAACATCCTTTTCAATTCCGTGTTCTGCGCAAAAATCTTCCCAATATTCTCTGACCTCTTTATCCATTTCAAAATTCCCCTTCTCTGATTTTTACTTCTTCTGACAGAATATCATTTCCCACTGGCTTCTGCCATTAATCTGCTCAGTCAAAGAAAAAGATCCGGAGAATTCACCATACCCCCGGATCCTTGACTTCAATGACTTTCAGTTTTTCCGGTGACTGAAAATCAGCCCCAGACTTCTTCTGCAATCTTCTTGACCAAAGCAAGTTTTGCCCATTGTTCTTCTTCAGTGAGCTTATTGCCGATTTCGCATGAAGCAAAACCGCATTGAGGACTCAAGCACAGCTTGTCCAATGGATGGTATTGCGCAGCTTCCTTGATTCTGGTCTTGACTTCTTCTTCATCTTCAAGTTCAGGAGACTTGGTCGTAATCAGACCCAAAACGACTTTCTTGTCTTCCGGAACGTACTTGAGCGGTTCGAAATTGCCGGAACGTTCATCATCGAATTCCAAATAAAACGCATCAACGTTTTCCTTGGCAAAAAGATACGGTGCAACAGGCGCATAGCCGCCGCGGCTGGCCCATGTGGAATGGTAGTTGCCGCGACAAACGTGCGTCGTAATCGTCAGCCCTTCCGGTCGATCCTGAAGCGCAAGATTGTTTACGCGCAAATACTTTTCAGCTTCTGACTCAAACGTGACGCTTGCGTCTTTTTGACGAGCTTCCCAGTACTTCTCGTCACAAAACATGCCCCATGTACAGTCGTCAAATTGGATGTTGCGACAGCCGGCATCATAAAGATCTTTGATGACCTGACGATATGCGGCAGCAATGTCTTCAATCAGCTTGTCTTCATCAGGGTAGACCGCAACGGTATCTTTGCCGTTGTCTTCGCGGAAAAGTTCTGCCAACAATTGCGCAGGTGCCGGGAAAGTCTGGCGTGCAACCGTTGTTTCGTCTTCGAACTGCTTTACGAACTTGTAGTGTTCGACAAACGGATGATTTTCGCCCGTAATTTTGCCCGTTACCTTGATTGAACCATGAGTCGTTTCTTCACCATGGAAGAAGTAGCCGTGATCCAATTCGACATGCTCAATGCCGCCAAATCCCCACATAAAATCAAGATGCCAGTAACTGCGACGGAATTCGCCGTCGGTCAAGCCATGAAAACCTGCAGCTTTTTGTTTTTCAACCAATTTTTTGATTTCTTCATTTTCAACTTCAGTCAGCTGTTCTTTCGTGATTTCGTTCTTTGCGAATTTGGCACGAGCTTCTTTAACAGCGGCCGGACGCAAAAAACTTCCCACATAGTCATAACGAAACGGTGATTTTAATTCTGTCATAATAATTTTCCTCCTGATGTTTCGATAGCGTCAAAAAAAGCCCCTGAACAAAGTTTAACTTCGTTCAGGGGCGAAAGTCGTTCGCGGTACCACCCATTTTTTGCCCAAAAGGCCTCGATTCAGCACTGACATGCCTAGGATTATATCGTATCCAAACGGACTGTTGGCTTGCACCGCTAGTCTGACTCAGAGCTCATCTTCAGCTGACGCCGACAATCCCTTCGCACCATGCGGGACTCTCTTCGTGTCGCGTTTCGCCTACTCTTCTCTTCAACGTTATCATCATTTATTAATTGTCCTCATTTTATACTCATGATTTGCATTTGTCAATAACAAATTACCAGGGATTGAAAATAATTGCGCATGCCACGTATGAGACAATCAATATTGAAACCAAAAGCCACTGCCAAACAGGCAGTTCATCTTTTTCATAGCGCGATCTGGAAAAACCTTCCGAAAATCCCTGCGACGTCATCGCTTGTGCCAGGTCACCGGAAAGATTCAGCGAAACGACGATGATCCTCAAATAAAGCGCCGGCTGAAAAAGCCGGTACCGCTCTCCTCTGACCAAAGCCGAATACTTGATTCTTTGCCATTGAACTTTGATGGTATGAATCATATTGAACGATGACAGCATCCCGTAAACGAACGTTTCCGAAAAATGCAGATACTCCGCCAAATTAAACAAAATCTTTTCGACCGAATTCGGCAAAGTCAGCGTTGCTCCCAGGGTCAGATAAGCAATGATTCTCGTAGCATAGATCCAGGCCATGTGAACCTGATCGTGCGATGCGTAAAAGCGTTGTGAAACGTAGCTGCCAAAAGCAAGCGGCAATGCCACCAACAGCATGGTCAGCAAAGTTCTGGGCTTGACCTTGCAAAATAAAAGATAAGCCAAACAAACGCTGCTGACGACAACATTCAAGATCACGCTTTTGATAAACGTCAACGGAATGCCGATGCCAAGCATCAAGACAAAAACTGCTGCCGGATTCATGCGCTCACCTCTTTCAAAATTCCGTTTTCCAAAGAAATTTCATAATCCATGAATGAAACGACTCTTATGCGCTGGTGCGAAATCAACAACACGCTCAGCTGCAGATTTCTGACCGTCTCTTTCAGCAATGAGCACGAAACTTCAAGCGATGCTTGATCAAGTCCGGCAAAAGGCTCGTCAATCAACAGAATCGGCTGTGCCATGATCAGCATGACCAACAGCTGCAGTTTCTTTTGCTGTCCGCCGGAAATCTGGTAGACTGAATGTTTCATGACGCCTGTCAAATTCAGAGCTTTGATTGCCTTTTGAATTCTTTCTTCGCTCCAATAATCCTTATGCCGCGTATTTTTCCTTGAAGCCAAAATTTCTTCTTCAACGGTCAGTTTGATGAACTGATCAAGACTGTTTTGAAATGCGTAGCCGACGTTTTTCGCCCATTTTGAGAGCTTGATTTTATCTGAATCTTTTTGATCAAACGTTATTTTGCCGGTTTTTTCATGCAGCTTACACAGACAGGCAAAAAGCGTTGATTTGCCGCAGCCGTTTTTTCCGGAGAGAAGTCCGATCTGACCAGTCGGCAGGCAAAAAGAAGAATTGCTGAGCAATTTTCTTTTGGAAACTTCAAAGCCAAGGTCATCCCAGAAAAGTCTTGCGGCATTCTTCGGCATTCCGATTACTTTTGGCTGTTGTTCTCTTGTTTTCAGCTCGTTAATGTCTTTTTCGACAAAGCCTTGTGAACTGAAACGATACCAATGATCGACTATTCCAAAATATCCGCTCGAATCATGATCGGAAATCAGGATCGTTTTTCGTTGTTCTTTTTGCAGTCTTTTCAAATCTTCAAGAAGTTTGCTCCTGTTTTCGGGATCAACGTTTGCAAACGGCTCGTCAAGCAAAATAACTGGGCTTTTAAGCGAATAGACCAATGCCAAAGCAATTCTTTGCTGTTCTCCGCCGGATAATTCCTGCAGATTTCGGTCTTTGAAATCTTCAAGATCAAAACGCTTCAAAGCATCGTTGATTCGTTCTTCGATTTCCTGATGATCAAGCTGAAGATTTTCCAACGCAAAGACGAATTGTGAAAAGACGGTTTTCATCGCAAATTGACGATTCGGATTTTGAAACAGCATCGCGACTCGTTTGGCGCGCTCAAACGGCACGACGGATTCGATCTCTGCATTTTCCAAAAGAACCTTGCCGGATAAGATCTTGCCGCCGTACTGCGGCAAAAGTCCGGCCATCAGCTTGAAAACCGTCGACTTGCCGCAGCCGGACGGTCCGCTGATCAGACTGATCGTGCCTTCGTCGAGCTCATATGAAAAATTTTCCACGATCGGTCCTTCGCAATCATCATACGAAAACGTCACGTCAGCAAGTCTGAGGCTCGTCATTTCTTCAAGATACCAGCCTTGTCAACCATTTTGGCAATCATTGCAACCAAAACGCCGGCAAAAAAGCCGATTGAAATGAAGCGGACGATAAACAGCGCAACCAAGAGCGGCAAATGATATTCCATGTAGCCTGATTGGGCAAGATCCCATACAAAAGTGATGATCGTCGTAAACAGCGTCGAAAGGAACAGACCGCGCTTGCCCCAATCGCGATAACCGGTTGCCGCAAAGCCAAGTTCGCTGCCGATTCCTTGAACAAAGCCTGAAATCAAGGTCGAAGCGCCCCAGCTTGAGAACAGCAGCATCTCAACTGCGGCAGCAAGCATTTCGCCGATGACGGATGCACCGGCCTTCCTGATCAGGACACCGGCCAAAGGGCCAGCCATGATCCACACGCCAAGCGTTGCGTCATTTGCGAACGGTTTGAGCGGAGTTGCGGCCATTGCGTAATATGCATAGCTCCACACTTGGTAAATAATTCCGAAAAATATTCCGATGACTGCCAAAAAAATGACGTCCTTAAGCGCCCAAGTCTTCTTTTCCTTCTTTGCATCATAGGTTTGCATAAAAAAATCCCCCTTGTCTTTTAATAAAAGCAAGGGGGTTGACTTCGACTTTTTTCGACAAATCAGCAATTCAAATAAACGCTGGTAAGCGCATCAATTATTGATCGTCAAAGCTCCCTACGCTGGCACTGTCCAGATCAGGTCAATGGGTATCATCTCAGCCAAACGGCACCCCAGCTTTCATTATTCGGTTCAATTATAGCAAAATGAGAATGAAAAGAAAAGACTTGGTGAAAAAATAAGCCTCACGATAATCATCGGCGCCGGCATCCGACACCCGGAGCCACGCTGGATTCAATGCGCCGCAACTGCATTCCTGCCTGTCAGAAGGATGCCTAATGCAAGTCCGACTATGGCGCAGACTGAGAGACATGATATTTGGAAAAATGCCTGATGAACGGACTGCGTGTGTAAAATCAATGTTCTTCGCATTGCATCCGTTAAATTGTTCATCGGAAGATATTTGGCGGCAACACGTATGATTTTCGGCCAACCATCGGATGGGAAAAGAGTATTTCCGACAAAGAGCATTACCACCATAACTGCATTGCCTATAGTTGAAGCTGTCTTGGTGTTTTTAGCTATTCCTCCAATAATCACCCCAATGGACATCAACGAAATCATTCCCAGGACAATTTCTACTATCATAAGCGAAAAATACCTGACATCAATGTCAAACTTAGCGTTATATCCCAACCTGGCCACTACCGTAATCAATATGAATTGAATGCTCATGAACAGAACCTGGGCCATACAATCCATAAGAATGAAGCTTCCTATCCGCTGATCAGTTACAATTATGCGCTTGAACACGTCCCGTTCCAAATACCCGGTAATCTGAGACGAAATGCCTACTAACCCCATGGTTCCAAATGCAATTGCCACTATCCCCGGATAAAAATAACCAACTTGATCTTTATCGGTAGTTCCCATCAGTATCAAAAGAACAATCGGCAGCATCAGCGAGAATATTACTGCCTGCTTGTTGCGAAATTCATTTTTTAAAATATATACCACTATTTTCAATGTCTTCACTTGTCATCCCTCCTCGATGACTCCGCCGGTTATTTCACAATAAGCGTCTGCCAATCCGGGTTTCCTGGAATTGATATTATAAACATTACCACCATATTTACCGACCAAAGTCTCAATCAGGTCATCAACCCGTTCAGTACCTATGCGATAGGTATCGACGTCCAAACGGGAGATTTCCTCACTTTCAGACAATTCATCAATAACATCCCTATCCTTGCAGGAAAAAGTAACATATCCTTTGACATGACTCAGCTTAATCAGATTCTTCGGGCTATCTACAGCAAAGAGTCTTCCCTTGTCAACAAAACAGACTCGATCACATAGATTCTCCACCTCATCCATATAATGAGAAGTTACAATTACCGTCCCGGTCACTTTCCGAATAAGATTCCACAACATCAATCGAGCATTGGGATCGAGCCCTGTAGTCGGTTCATCCAAAATGAGAATATCCGGCCGATTTAAAACACTCAGCGCCAGAAAAAATCTCTGGCGCTGACCACCAGACAATTCCATTACCTTCTTGCCCTTTATATCCTCCAGATCAACAATCCTGTCAAGCTCTTCAAAATCATAAGCATTGCGATACATGGATTGAAACATATCAATATTTTCAAAAACAGACAAATTATCAAAATAACCATTGACTTGAAAGAGAATCCCTGTCCTTAAATTCGGAGCGGCAATTATCCGGCCGCTTTCAGGCTGATGTAATCCCTCCAACAAGGACAACAGTGTCGTTTTTCCAGCTCCGTTTGGACCTACAATCCCTAATATCTCTCCTTCACGAACGGAAAAGGTGATGTTTTGCAATGCATATTCTTCATCTCTCCCATACCTGAAGGAAACGTCTTCAACTTTTACTAAATCCGCCATCTTCATTCCCCTTTCCATAAATACCCGACATTTCATTACCATTATCTCCACATAATCCTAATGCCACTTCACCTATCACGGATTCAGTCATTCCATCAATACCAAGCATTTCATTAATTTCATCATCCTCATATCCACCGATATCACACGTTCCCATTCCATATGAAGTTGACAACAGCGCAATATTTTGTAATAGATGTCCTGATTCAGTGAGTATGAAACGGTAACCACGATTTCCGTACTTATATAGTTCTACGAAACCTTGCTGTTAAGAGAATTGTAATAGGTGCACAATCAATTGACTGATCGCGAATACTAAATTTATTTGTCAAATCATTTTCACTTAAATTTAAAATATACTCTAAACAATTCTCTGCCACGTTATAGTGGTAAACCCCTTTTTTCAAATATTCAACATTATTTGCTACTACATAAACCTCGATAGGATATAGAGCACCCGCTGATGGATACGCCCTGACATCCAGCGTACCATTTTCGACTTTAGTTTTATTAGTGACCCACAATATGTAACATATACTAACTACTTTTCCTAATTAATTCAATTTGGACACTTTGTCTAAGCGCCAAAAGCATTTCCTTGCTAACATACTACATCCCGTTTGTATTCTATACTCTTTGTCAAAAAGGAATGTATTAATTTAATGCTTTCTTAAATATTTTTCCAGATCACCAATCTTAACGGCCCATCATATGCAGTGTAAACATATTTTCCAATAGCAATTTGGCGAAATATAACTATTACTTTTAAGTTCTTTGTGTCAATTTCACAAATATATCATTTTTTCTGTATATGATGAATACGTTAAAAAATCGTGATATAATTGTTGACCAAAGGTGTCCCGAATCTATTAAAGTAAAAGTCAACTAATCTACCGTTTACGATAATAAAATCACCTTTGACGACACTTTTACCATCGGTGTCACAACCGGGTGTATAATGAACTAAAAAGTTTTCAGGAGAAGCACATGAACAAGTCAGTAAAGAAAATCATGGATTCATATTTATATCTTGTGGACCTGCACAACTCACTCGAAATTTCCATCAGTGACATAACCAATGTTGCCGGTGTATCAAGAGCCACCTTCTACAATCACTTCGATTCTGTCGAAGATGTTATTCCCTGCATAGAAGAAAGTGTCGATGCAAAGATATCGGAATGCATCAATAACCATCCCAATGGCGTTACCAAAGGGATTGGAATCATTGATGTCATTTCCAATGAGATACTTCCCTTAATCTACGAGAATCGTGAAATTCTGAAAATACTATATACCAGTCCCCTGCACCCATACTGGATTGATTACTTGAAAGCAAACTACAGCAAATGGGTTTCATCCTTCAAGTCAGAATATGATTGTCGAACTGTTCCATCATACTATGCTGAGAACTTAACCTATCTGTTCTTTTTTTCAATAATCGAACTATGGGTTTCAAAGCCGGTTCCGGAAACACCGGCAGAATTCAGGAAAATCTTTCATTCATTGTTTTCCGTTCCCATCAGTCAACTATTGTGACATTAAAGACAGTCCCCTCCTGTGTAATTACTGATATGAATGCAAAAAGAGGCCGCCCATTCCCGGACGGCCCCGTGATGACCTGCGCCTACTTATCGATGATGATGTCTGAAGCTTTTACTTCTTTTCCGAAATACGGTTTGAGTTCTTTTGCAAAGTCCTGCTTGAAGAAGCCATGCTTGGTAAGCTTGTTAATTTCCTTATTGGTCCACTTAAGCAAAGACTTGTTGCCTTTTTTGATCCCTGGAGCAATAAACTGATTCGGTCCAAGCGTCTTGATGCCGACCGTATACTTTGGATGGTTCTTGACCCATGCGTAAAGGTATGAATTGTCGTCTGCCAAGGCCTCCCCACGGTCATTCTTTAAAGCGTTGAACTGTTGCGTTTTGGAATCAAATTTCAAAAGATCAACGCCTTTTTGTTGCGTCGTAAAATAGCTTTCAGCGGTCGTCCCTTTATTGACGATCAGTTTCTTTCCTTTAAGCTGCGAAACTTTCGTAATCGGTGCAGATTTCTTGGAGACGACGCCGATTGAAACTTTCATGTACGGCTTGGCAAAATCGATGACCTGTTTTCTTTCAGGCGTCACTGTGAAGTTGGCAAGCACGATGTCTGCTTTGTCCGAATTCAAAGCATCGACGCGATTATTAGCATTTACTTGGATGAATTTGACTTTGACGCCAAGATCTTTTGCAATCTTGCGACCGAGTGCAACGTCATACCCCACGCGCTTTCCGTCCTTGTTGACCCAGCCGTATGGCGGCAAATCGCCAAAGGTTGCGATTCTGACGGTCCCGCGTTTCTTAATGGCCGTGACCGAAGAATCCGCCTTGACCGTTGCATTTTGTCCAAACGCTGCAAGCGTCAATGCTGCGCCTAAAACCGTCAATCCTTTAATAATTGTTTTTTTCATAATAATTCCCCCGTTAAAAGTCCATTGATTCTAAAAATTCTTTGGCACGATCCGTTTGCGGATGCTTGAAGAAGGTTTTGCCGTCCATTTGCTCTAAAATCTTGCCCTCTTCTAAAAACAAGACCTTGTCGGCAATTTTTTCCGCAAAATTCATCTCGTGCGTCACGATAATCATCGTCATGTCGTCTTTTTCTGCTAATTCCCTGATAATTTCCAAAACTCCGCAAACCATTTCCGGATCAAGCGAGGCCGTGACTTCGTCAAAAAGCATCAGTTCCGGTTTCAAAGCCAGCGCCCTGACGATTGCGATGCGCTGCTTTTGACCGCCGGAAAGCTGTCTTGGATAGGCATCCGCATATTCTTTCAGTCCTACTCTTTCAAGCAGATCAAGCGCTTCTTTTTTCACTTCTGATTCGGGCCTTTTTTGAACCTTTGTCGGTCCGAGCAAAATATTGCCCATTACCGTCAGATTCGGAAACAGATCATAGCTTTGAAACACCATCCCGATTTTTTGGCGAATCTTTTGCCAGTTTCTTTCGCTCGGAACGATTTTTTGACCTTCAAAAGCAATCGTTCCGCTGCGATATTCTTCCAAACCGTTCAAACAGCGAATCAGCGTGCTTTTGCCGGATCCGGACGGGCCAAGAAGCGTCAAAACCTCACCGCGTTCAATCGAAAAACTGATTTCGTGCAATGCCTGCCAGTCTCCGTAAAACTTGTCAAGATTATCAACTCGTAAAATTTCTTCTGCCATATTTCCCTCCTAAAGGTTCGCTGAAAATTTTTGCTGCAGCATCTTTGAGATTAAAGACAACGGATAGTCAACGATGAAATACATCATGAAAATAAATCCGTAGATCCAAAAAACTCCGCTTGGATATTGCTGATTGTTTGCCTCGATGATCTGCTGACCAACGTTGATGACGTCCATCACGCTGATGATCATCAGCAAGGACGTCGTTTTGACGACGCGCGTCGCGAGGTTGATGGCAGCGGGAAGTTCAAGCATGAATGCTTGCGGCATCAAAACGTGAACGAACAGCTGGCCTTTGGTCAATCCAAGCGCGAGTCCGGCTTCTCTTTGGTGTTTCGGAACTGATTCCAGCGCTCCGCGAACGATGTCCGAAAATTCTGCCGAAATCCAAAGCGAAAATGCCAAAACGGCCATCCACTCAGCCGAAACCTCGACATGAAACCGGCGCGGCAAAATGTAGTAAACCAAAAAGAGCAGCACGATCGTCGGAACGATTCTGAAAAATTCCAGATACAAGCGCAGGACGACTCGAAGCACTGCATTTTTCAAAGTCCGCAAAACGCCAAGAAAAGTTCCAAGCAAAAGACCGAACCCAAGCGATACGCCGGCAATCCAAACGGACGTCCAAAGACCTCCCATCAGTCTGAGAAAATTTCTTCCCTGAAACAAAACTTCAATTCCCGAATGTGCCATAACGAACTCTCCTTTCAAGCCAATCAAGCAGCAATATCAACGGAATCAAAAGCAGCGCATAAAAGATGACCAACATGAGCAAATATTCGTTTGATCTGTAATAGAGTCCGATGAGATCAAGCGCCGTATTCGTCAGTTCCGGAATGGCAATCACGGAAAAAATCGACGTTTCCTTGATTAAAAAAATGATGTTTGCAGAAAGTGACGGAACGCTTAATGCCAGTCCTTGAGGAAAAACGACGTAAAATGCAAGCTGTGCTTTTGACATTCCGATTGCTTTTCCCGAATCGATCTGGCTTTTGGGAACGGCATCAAACCCGCCGTTAAAACCTTCCGCCATATATGCCCCGCCAAGAAAAATCAAGCCGGTGATGCCACAAGTTGAGGCACTCATTTTTAGCCCGATGACGGGAAAGGCGTAATAAAGAAAAAACAGCTGAATCAAAAGCGGCGTATTGCGCGCAAGCTCGACGTACGCTGAAACGATCCGTCTCAAACCGGTAATTTTAAAGTACTTCACCAAGCTGCATGCCAAGCCGACGACGATTGAACCCGCAATTCCAAAAAACGAATACAAAAGCGTCAGTTTCAACCCGTTAAAAAACATCGGCAGGCTTGCTTTGACGACTTCAAAACTCATCTCAAACAACTCCCTTGTGAAAATTTTCCAGGCGCCTTGGAAAATTCTTAAATCAATAAACAAAAAAAACAGGCCCTATGATTCGCACGAATCACAGGACCTGGTTTCCTTAAGGTTTCAAAAAAGAATCCTAGCTAGCAATAGTGATACGAATCTTATTTATGCGTATGTCAAAAAGGCCGCAGCATGGACATGCGCAGCAGCAAGCAATATTCATCATTTTGAAATTGCTGATTGACATATGATTCGTATCTCCTTTTCTCGAAATTTGTTTATGTGTTAAACATACGCTTATCATTAGAGTTTGTCAAATTTTTTCTTAAGATTGTCGAAAAAGTTTTAATGCTGAAATTCCTCGACTTCATCGCTGTTGCTGTCAAGACACGCTTTCATAAAGGCCGCATCGCCGTATTTCATAAAATAATAGCATTGATCGTCAAGATCGATAATTGCTTTATACTGCGTATAGTCTGAAAGTCCGTCCGACTTTTTCTTGACGCCTTTCGGAATATCCACTGCATTTAAAATGTGAGAAAGAGACACCAAGCCGTTTTCTCTTTCGGAATACTGGCGCACGTATGCCGCTCGGACAAACCGCGAAATCGAAGTGTAGTCGCCCGGAAGTCCGCGCGTACCTGAACCCGGTCCATCCCAAAAGGTCGTAAAATCACCGTAAGTTTTAGAACCGAAATCATTTGGCTGCAAATTGTTGTAATGATTCAAATTCTCCATATGCCACGGAAATTCAGGCGGATTCGTCATCACTCCGACCTGATTGCGATAAAAATGAACTCCGCTTTCCGTAATCTCAAGCACGCCGTCATTTCCGAAGCCGTCGGTCACAATCCAATGAAGCGGAACTTTTTCCATGATCACGGGATTGACGACGTCAACGATATTGATGCTTGAAATTTTTTGAGCGAATTCGTCGACGCTTTCGGCGTTGCCAAGCGCCCACGCCACCAAGTCAGTCGAGGCAAGGTTTGTTTTTCCGTCGATTGGCGCAGCACTGTATTTTGCATACTTTTCAAAATACAAAGACGCGATCGCAAAACCCTTTTCATTGAATCCGTCTCCAAACGAATACCCGTATCCTTCAATTTCCTGACCGGCAGCAAGAAACGCGTGCTCTGTTTTGAAACTGACGTCAGAAACCAACGAATCAAACACGTGATTTTTTGGGATCGAAACGACTCTCGTATCCAGTTCAAATGAAAAATCCATCGTCCGCGCCAAATAGTGATGGCTCTTCTTGTCCGTAAACGTTACTGCAGTACACATAAAAATACCCCCTCGTGCTCTGTTTTACTGCTTCCCCTTATCTTAATGATAGCTAAGCAGCAGAAAAAAATACCAGTCAAAGCACTTGTGAGACGATATTTTTAAGAATTTCTTAGTGAATAAGCGCCATTTGATCGGAAAAAGCACAAAAAAAGACCAGACTTTCGCCCGGTCTCTTTTAAATACAACTCATAAAATTCCGAAAAATTCAAATCATAGTTTTCATTTTGGATATCTTTATTCATAATATAATCTTCTTATTTTGTTTACTAATGTAGAAAAGAGTGCTTATCAATGCAATAATTAAAAATATACTTCCAATACTTCCAATTATCCAGACAAGAGATATTTTTTCACCAACAAGACTGATTAAACCAGAACTAAGAGCTAGTAAACCTGAAATGAAAACATTTCCCGTCGAAATAACAGTTGCTCTAATGTCAGCATATGCTACTTCTTGGATTTTATTTTCAAAGATAATATTCCACATCTCAAAAATAACGTTCACTGTGATAAGGCTAAACAGTACAATTAACATATTATGGATGAATATACTTAAGAATAGTGTTAAACCAAGTAGCAACAAGATAATTAACAATATATTTTCAGATACCTTTTGAGTAAGCTTATAAGTTAGTAACCCCGCAACTGCGCCCAATAAGGATAGACTTCCAAAAACAGTTGATATCATTCCAGTATCAAAGGAAAATTTTTGCATTATTAATGGCCCATACTGATAGCTTAAGTCAACTGCAGCGGTAGAAAAAACTAGTCCAGTGACAAGGTAAATATATTTTTGATGCTTGATAAAATTAAATAGATCAGTAATAATTGATTTTAGAGATAATGTATCAACTTGCTTTTTGATATCAGGTTCTTTAATTTTAAAGCCGATGATGAGTGCAGTAGTTCTAAAAAGAATTGCTAAAATAAATAGTAAATTCCAAGAAATTTGTGCAATCCAACCGCCAAGGATATTGCCAATCGCAACTGAAAAAGCTGCAATTGCATTAAAATAACCTGAATATTTTAAATAGCTATTTTTTTCTTCTTCGGAAATAGATTCATAAAGCAGGGAGATGTCCGTCCCTGAAATAAACGCCAAACCAAGCGCAAAAATAATAAAACCCAAGTATACGATAATATGAGTATGAGGAAAAAAGTATGTTAGCAAGTAGAGTATGCAAAATATTTCACCTAGTAGCAAAGTTTTTTTGTGTCCCAATTTATCTGAGATCACACCTGAAGGAAACTCAAAAATAACCTGTGAAATAGTAAAAATACCTTCTAACATCGCAACTTCGGCCAGTGACCAACCTTGTTCTTTGAGATAAATCATCCAAACAACTAGTTCCAACATTATATTTGAAAAACTGTTATAGAAAAATATTCTTTTCATTGATAAATATATAGGCTGGAAACCCGTCACTTTAGTGATGGGAGGAAA